>Ga0160455_100043_pt1 | contig 270033 bp, 235 predicted proteins | sample HID1972I_E6MG_FD_108206 | JGI IMG/M metagenome (GOLD analysis project Ga0160455, IMG submission 108206) | Enriched pill bug-associated microbial communities from UW Madison campus, WI, USA - HID1972I_E6 MG | ecosystem: Host-associated > Arthropoda: Insects > Digestive system > Unclassified ... | reverse complement strand
GTTGACTTCCCAGTTCCAGTTGTGGCCGGTCGCCGAAGCTTCCGTATTGATGTCGTCGATGATGTGGTAGCCGGCGTCGATCGCGCCGTACCAGCCATCGGGCTCAGCCGATGCTGCGCCGGCTGCAAACAGCCCCGCCGCAGCGACACTGGCCAGAAGTTTCAGCTTCATAGTGTCCTCACACTCATAGTTGATCCGATCCCCGACACATTTGCCTGCATCGGCGCTCCAAACCCGAACGACATTGCAGTGCGGCAGTTCCCTCTTCTAGCGTTGATTGTGGCGACTGTGGCGCCGTTTCAACACAAAAAATCGTCCCCGCCTCAGTGTCTGACAACAGGGCTTCACTGTCTGGACGAACCTGAACGAGCGATGAACCTGCGGACTTTGGAACGACTTATTTACGGCGTCATAACCGGGGTCGGCGATGAATGCCACAACATCCCGACACAGATGGTTCAAGACCAGACGATCAGGACTCTCAATTGCCACGCCCAGCCCTCTGCGTCCGCAGCTTGAAGGGTTGCAGTCAGACGAATTCGCCGCATTCCGGCCTCGGCGCACCGCGCAAATGAGGCGTTGCGCCGCAGGGCTAGCTCTCTGCAAGCAGGGCGCGCACGAACTGATCGCGCCAGTGGGCGACGTCCGTGTCGCGGACGACCTGCATCAGGGCCTTCCACTTTCGGATACGCTCTTCCAGAGGCATGGTCAGAGCCTTGCGGATGGCGTCGGACAGTTCTTCACGGCTGAAGGGGTTGACCAGCAGGGCCTCGCCCATCTGTTCGGCGGCGCCGGCGAAGCGGGACAGGATCAGCACGCCGGGGTCGTCAGGGTCCTGGGCGGCGACGTATTCCTTGGCCACCAGGTTCATGCCGTCGCGCAGCGGGGTCACCAGCCCGACCCTGGCGGCGCGATAGATGCCCGCCAGTTGGTCGCGCCGGAAGGTCCGGTTCAGGTAGCGGATCGGCTGCCAGTCCATGTCGGCATAGGCCCCGTTGATGCGCCCGGCCAGAGCTTCCAGCCGCGCACGGATATCCTGATAGGTATCCACGTCATCGCGCGAAATCGGCGTCACCTGCAGCAGGAAAACGTCGCCCCGCATCGACGGACTGTCTTCCAGGAACTGCTCATATCCGAGCAGGCGCTGTTCCAGCCCCTTGGAATAGTCGAGCCGGTCCACCCCCACGATCATGGAGCGGAAGGCCGCGCTGGCCGCGATACGGTCATAGGTCTTCTGGCCCAGCAGGGAATCGCGCGCCGCCAGGAAGCCGTCCACATCGATGCCGATGGGAAAGACGCCGAGCTGAACGCTGCGGTCGAAGGCTTCCACACGGCCGCCCGGCCCGACCACGCCCTTGGCCTCGACCTCCACATAGCGCTGAAACAGTTCCATCCACTCGCGGGTCTGGAAGCCCAGCAGGTCGAAGTGGAACATTGATTTCACCAGGCGTCGGTGATGCGGCAGGGTGACGAGCAATTGCCGCGCAGGCCAGGGCGTGTGCAGGAAGAAACCGATGCGGTTCTTCACCCCCAGACGGCGCAGATCCCGCGCCATCGGGATCATGTGGTAATCATGAATCCAGATGACGTCGTCGGGCTGCAACAACGGTTGCAACACCTCGGCGAAACGGCGGTTGGTGCGCTCATAACCCTCGCCATAGGAACGCTCATAGGCCGTCAGGTCGACGCGGTGATGGAACAGGGGCCACAGGGTCTTGTTGGCGTAGCCGTTGTAATATTCATCGACATCCTGGGGCTCCAGATCGACGGTGGCCACCGTGACGCCGGCGCGATCCTCGACGTTGAGCTCGCCGGTGAAATGCTCGACCGTCTCGCCGGACCAGCCGAACCACAGGCCGTCATATTTCCGCAGCGCCGCCGACAAAGCCATGGCCAGACCGCCCGCCGAGCCCGCCGCCGGGTCCTTGGGCGCCGAGACGCGGTTCGAAACGACGATCAGGCGGCTCATCGCGCGTCCTGCCATGAACGACTGAGCAGGACGGCGCAGTTGATGATCCCGACTAGGGAATAGGTCTGGGGGTAGTTGCCCCACAGTTCGCCGTCCTGGATCGAAATATCCTCGCTGAGCAGGCCCGCGTGTGTGCGGCGGCTGAGCATCTCCTCGAAGATGACGCGCGCCTCCTCGACCCGGCCGTTCAGCGCCAGGGCCTCGATGTACCAGAAGGTGCAGAAGTTGAAGGCGGTCTCGGGCTCGCCGAAATCGTCCGGGTGGATATACCGGAACAGATAGGGTCCGCGCTTCAGGTCGCGTTCGATCGCCTCGAAGGTCTTCACCTGGCGCGGGTCGCGGGCGTCGAGGAAGCCCAGGTCCGTCATCTGCAGCAGGGCGGCGTCCAGCTCGGTTCCGCCGAAGCTGGCGGCGAAGCGGCCCTCGTCGGGAAGGTAGGCTTCGGCCTCGATGCGCTCGCGGATGATGCGCGCCCGCTCGCGCCACAGTTCACAGCGATCGTTCAGGCCCAGGTGAAGCGCCGCGCGGGCCAGACGGTCGCAGGCCGCCCAGCACATGACCGAGGAATAGGTATGCACCCGCGCGATGGTGCGGAACTCCCACAAGCCCGCGTCGACCTGATCGTGCATGGCGAAGGCGCGGTCGCCGACCTTTTCCAAAGCGCGGAAATCCTCGACCGTGCCGGGACGCAGCAGGCGCTGATCGAAGAAGGCCTGAACCAGCGGCAGGACGATCTGGCCATAGACGTCGTGCTGAAGATGCTCATGCGCCTGATTGCCGACGCGCACGGGCTTCATGCCGCGATAGCCTTCGACGCTGTCGACGATGCGCTCGACGATGGCGGGCTCCAGCCCCACGCCATAGACCGGCTGCACATGGCCGCCCGCCGAGGCGTCGACCAGATTGCGCAGATAGCCGAGGTAGTTCTCCAGGATATCCACCGCGCCCAGGCGGTTCAGCGCCCGCACCGTGTAATAGGCGTCGCGGATCCAGCAGTAGCGATAGTCCCAGTTGCGCCCGCTCTCGGGAAATTCGGGCACCGACGTCGTCATGGCGGCGACGATGGCGCCGGTCTCCTCGTAGACGCACAGCTTCAGGGTGATGGCGGCGCGGATCACCGCCTCCTGCCAGTCCAGCGGCAGATAAAGGGTGCGCGTCCAGTGCTTCCAGTGGGCGATGGTCAGGTCCAGCGCCGCGTTGACGCCCGCCAGCACCGACTGGTCATAGCCTTCGTCCGGGCCGAGGAAGAAGGCCATCTCCTCTTCCAGACGGAAGGTGCGCTCGTTCAGCACATGGCTGACGGGACAGTTGGTGGTCAGGCGCAGCGTCACGTCGCTGCATAGATAACGGACGTGGTTGGAGCCCGAGGTCCGCTCGGCCGCCCGCGCGCCCCAGTCGGCCGAGGGGCGCAGGCGCACGGTCACGCGCGGCGATCCCGACAGGGGCCGCAACACCCGCGCAAAGGCGGTCGGCCGATAGATGCGCGAGTGCTTTAGATGGCGAGGGCAGAAGTCAATGATCTCGACGGCGGCGCCGTCCTCGGCCGTCAGGACGGTGCGCAGCACGGCCGTGTTGCGGACATAGGCCTGTTCGACAGAGGCGAGGCCCTCCAGTTCGACGGCCCAGAAGCCGTGCTCGGGCTCCTCGCCGTCCATCAGGGCGGAAAAGACCGGGTCGTCGTCGATGCGCGGGGCGCAGGCCCAGACGATGCGGCCGCGCCGGTCGATCAGGGCGCTGACGGAGCAGTTGCCGATGGGGGCGAGGTCGAGGTCAGGCTTCATGGCGAGCCTCCTTGTGAACGTCGGCGGCGACGGCTTCCAGCCAGTCCAGAACGGCGGACACGCCGGGCAGACCATAGCGGGCGGCGGTCAAGCGCGGGGCGCCGACGAGAACGCCAAAGCCGCCGAGCGCCTGCGCCGCCTCGAACCCGGCCTCATCGGTCAGATCGTCGCCGACCATGACGGGGACAGCGCCGAGGAAGGGCGGCTCCTGCATGAAGGCGCGAACAGCCGTGCCCTTGTCCGCGCCGGGGGTCTTAAGCTCCAGCACCATTGAGCCGGGCTGCAGGGTCAGGCCCGTCGCCGCCGCCAGATCGGTCGCCAGCCGCGTCGCCGCCTCGCCCTCGGTCGGGGCCTGACGGAAATGGAGGCCAGCGGACAATCCCTTGTCCTCGACCAGAACGCCGGGTCTGTCAGCGGCGAAGGCATGGAAGGCCTGCAAGGCCTGCCCGATGGCGGGCGAGGGGGCCGTCCGCAGCAAGGCGCCGTCGTCTCGCCGACGCTCCAGCCCATGCACGCCGGATGCGGCGCGCGCGGCGCCGTCGCTGATCCGATCGATCTCGGCCAGGGTGCGACCGCTGACCACGGCCGTTCGTCCCTGCAGGACCTGCGTCAGCCGCATCAGAACCGCCGTGCGACGCACGTCAGGGCCCACGGCGTCCGGCGTCGGCGCAAGGGGCGCAAGCACGCCATCGAGGTCAAGAAACAGGGCGAGGCCCGGCAAGCAGACGGGCGGGTGAGGCAGGCGCGGGGGGACGGCCCCCTGAGCATCGGACATCAGGCTGAGGTTTCGACTTTCCCATTAGTGAGACCGTCACAACGCCCCAACACCGCAAAGGTTGTAAAAGATTCTCAAACGGGCGGATCGGAAAGTTTTGAGCGGCGCTTTCCGAACGCGCCATTGTGCGAAGCAGCTTATTGGGGCAATTCCCGCTGCTGTACGAAGAGCCGCAGAAGCGGCCCCGGCGCCTGGAACCGTCATGACCGCCATTTCCGCCCCTTCTACTCCCGAACAGCTCGCCGCCATGTCAGACCGCGCCCGCGAGGTCGTGCGCCTGAACATAGAGGCGCTTGAGGCGCTGGAGCGGTCGCTGGATTCCTCGATCGCGCGGGCGGCCGATGTCATCCTGTCACGGCCGGGCTATGTCGTGGTCACGGGCATGGGCAAGTCGGGACACATCGGCGGCAAGATCGCCGCCACCCTGGCCTCGACCGGCACCAACTCCTTCTTCGTCCACCCGGCCGAGATGAGCCACGGCGACCTGGGGATGCTGCGCCCGGACACCACGCTTCTGGCCCTGTCCAACTCGGGCGAGAGCCGAGAGCTGCGCGATCCGCTGATCTTCTGTGCGCGCAACGACATTCCGGTGATCGGCCTCACCCAGAGGCCGCAGAGCTTCCTGGGCCGCCACTCCGACGTCTGCCTGACCATGCCCAAGGTGGCCGAGGCCTGTCCCAACGGCCTGGCGCCGACGACTTCGACCCTGATGTCGCTGGCGATGGGCGACGCCCTGGCGATGGTGCTGATGGACCGGCGCGGCTTCACGCGGGAGGATTTCGGCCTGCACCATCCGGGGGGCTCGCTGGGCATGAGCCTGCAGACCGTGCGCGAATGGATGGGCGACAACGCCGCTGCGCCCGCCAGCGTGCCTCTGGACGCGGATTTCAGAACCGTCGTTTCGGCCATCACCGAGGGGCGCAAGGGCGCGGTCGCCGTGCTGGCGCCGGACGGCGCCCTGGCGGGCATGATCACCGACGGCGACGTACGCCGCGCCTTCGCCAACGACATCGGCGCCCTGCACGCCGAAGACATCATGAGCCGCAGCCCGATCACGGTCGATCCGCAGGCCCGGATGAGCGACGTGGTCGATTTGTTAAGCGCCAACAAGATCAGCAATCTGTTCGTCGTCGATGAGCGCCGCCCGGTCGCCATCATCCACATCGCCGAGCTGATGCAGGCAGGATACGTCTCCTGATGGTGCAGGACGTGCTCTTCGACGCCAGTCGATTGCTCAGCCGGACCGAACGCAGCGCGCCGACCGGCGTGGACCGGGTCTGTCTGGCATACGCCGAGTGGCTGATCGAGCATCCCGTCTATCGCATGACGCCGGTGCGGGCGCGCAAGGATCAACTGGCGCGCGTCGACAACGACTGGTTCCGCCAGCGCCTGACCGAGCTTCGGATGCGCTGGACCGGCCCCGGCGCGGTGTCCGAACTCAACGGAGAGGCCCGTAAACTGTTCGACGCCCTGAGCTCGCCCGAGGACGACGCCTCGGTCATCGGCCATGCCCCCGAGGAAAGCCCGCAGCTTCGCAAGAAGCCGAAGCGGGTGTGGAAACAGTATTTCCGGTCGCGCCGCATCGCCGCCCCGCCTGCGGCGCGCGCCTATATCAACGTCGGCCACACCAGTCTGAATACGCCGGACATCCTGACCTCTTTGGCGCATGGCGGCATCGAACGGATCATCATGGTCCATGATCTGATCCCGGTGACGCACCCCGAGTTCTGCCGTCCCGGCGACGGGGCCAAGCATGAGCGGCGCATGGAGAATGTGCTGCGCCACGCCTCGCGTATCATCGTCAACTCCCACTATACAGCGGATGAACTGAGCCGCTTCGCCGCCCGGTCGAACCTGGCCGCCCCGCCGATCGACGTCGCCCACCTGGGGCTGGAACGCACCTTCGACAGCCGCACCGCCATCACGGCCGCCCGCCCCTATTTCCTGCACGTCGGCACGATCGAGGCCCGCAAGAACCTGGCCTTCCTGCTGACCGTCTGGCGGCGGCTGCAGGAGACGATGGGCGCCGAGACGCCGCGCCTGGTTCTGGTCGGGCGTTATGGCTGGGAAAACGAGGCGGTGCTGGACCACCTGCAACGCTCGCCCAATCTGCGCGGCCTGGTGCATCAGGCGGAAAACCTGCCCGACTGCGCCCTGTCGGCGCTGATGCGCGGCGCCCGCGCCATGGTGGCGCCGTCTTCGGTCGAAGGCTTCGACCTGCCAGCCGTCGAAGCCAGCGCCATGGGCGTGCCTCTGATCGCCTCCGATATCGCCGCACACCGCGAACTGGTGCCCCACGCCCGCCTGATCGACCCGCTGGACGGGCTGGGCTGGCTGAGCGCGCTGGAGGACTGGACCCGCAACCCGCCCGTCGCCCCGCCCTATTGCGCGCCGGATTGGGAGCGCCACTTCGACGTCGTTCAGGACCGGGTGCTGTCTTCCTCTGGCGGCGCGACCGCCTGAAGGGTAAGCATCTGATGAAATTGAACAGAGGCCCCATGACCAGAACCGCCGCCAGCCTGCTCATCGTCGCCCTTCTGGCCGGGTGCTCCACCCTGCCGCGCGACGGGCCGTCCGGGCGCAATGTCGTTCAGGGAGCCTCCTCGCCCGAACGCGCCGGCGACTACGCCCTGATCGATCTGGACTTCGCCCTGAGCGAACGTCTCAAGGCCGCGCCGCCGCCGTCATTCTCGAGCTTGGCCCTGGCGTCGTCGGACGCACCGACCGACATCATCGGCATCGGCGACACCCTGGCCGTCAGCGTGTACGAACCCGGCGGCGGTCTGTTCAGCGGCATGGGAACCACGACCGCCACCTCGGGCGCGCAGATGCTGCCCCCGTTGGTGGTCACCCGTTCGGGCAGCGTGCCGATCCCCTTCGCTGGCGAAGTCAATGTCCAGGGGTTGACGCCGTCTGAGGCCTCGGCCGCCGTACGCCGCGCCCTGATCGGCAAGGTCGCCAACCCCCAGGTGATCGTCACCATCGCCTCAAACGGATCCAACTCGATCACCATCCTCGGCGAGGTCCGCAATCCAGGCCGCCAGCCGCTGTCGAGCAATCACAACCGTATTCTGGACGCGATCGCCGCAGCCGGCGGCCCGTCGCGGTCGCTGTACGACATCGATGTTCGGATACAGCGCGACGGCAAGACCTACGCCGCGCCGATGTCCGTCGTCACGACCGAATTCAATGAGAACGTGCGCCTGCAGCGCGGCGATCAGGTCAATCTGGTCTACAAGCCTCGTCGCTTCAGCTCCTTCGGCGCCTTCAACACCGTGGCGCGCAGCGAACTGCCGTCTGGCCCCCTGACTCTTTCCGAGGCGCTCAGCGGCGTTGGCGGGCTAGACTCGAACCTGGCCAACGCCCGTTCCGTACTGATCTTCCGCTTCGAGCGGCCTGAAGTGGCGCAGGCTCTGGGCATTCAGCAGGCTCCCACCTCTCGCGGGGTGCCGGTCGTCTATCGCCTGAATCTGAACGAGGCTGAAGGCTTCTTCATCGCCAGCAACTTCCAGATGCAGCCGGACGACGTCATCTACGCCCCGCGCGCCGGGGCCGCAGAGATGCGCAAATTTTTCGAGTTCGTGCAGAGCATGACCCGCGTCGTCTACGACGTCTCGGTGACCAGCACGCTCAACCGCTGACGGAGCAAGTCTTGTTCAGCCGCTTCGGACGATCGCGAGAGCCTTCACCGCAGCGGCTGCACGATGGGCGCTCACGGGAAACCGACGGCCGCTTGGCTCTCGGCGCGGAAATCGACGCCATCGAGGCGGCGGCGCTCGAAATCTACGTCCGTCACGACCTGCCCGGAGAGATCGGCCACTACCAGCGCGCCGACCGTCAGACGCCGTGGGAAAAGCTCGAAGAGACCCTGACGCCGGAACAGCGCTGGGCCCTGGTGCAGGCCGCTCCAGAAGGCGAAGGTCGCCGTTTTGCGTCCAGCGCAGACCTCGGCGTCGATTCGCCTGTGCCTGAGGTGCGCAGGGCGGCCGCTGTTCTGGCCGCCTGTCGCGAGCTGAGACAAAGACTCGCTGAGGCGGCCGGCTTCACCGCCCAGGACCTGGCAGATGCGATTCAGTTGGGCGCCGCCGCACGGCGCCTCGAAGATGACGACGCTCAGGCCATGTCCAGTTAGACCGCCGCCCCCGCCGCCTCGGCCAGCAGCTCCAGCGAGCGTATCCGTGCGGCCGGATCCCAGATCTGGCTGGTGAGCATCAGTTCATCCGCCTCGGTTTGGGCGATGAAGGCCTCCATCGCCGCCCTGGCGGTCGCCGGGGCGCCGACCGCAGAGCAGGCCAGGGCCGCGTCGATCATGCCGCGGGCCGCGCCGTCCAGCCGCTCGTAATAGCCCTCGACCGGCGGCGGCAGCTTGCCGGGCCGGCCCGTTCTCAGGTTGACGAAGGCCTGCTGGACCGAGGTGAACAGCAGGCGCGCCGCCTCGTCCGTCTCGGCGACGAAGGCGTTGTAGCCCAGCATGACGTAGGGCTTGTCCAGGTGCTGCGACGGGCGGAAGGTCCGGCGATAGATGTCGATGGCCCGCATCATCTCGCCGGGCGCGAAATGGCTGGCGAAGGCGTAGGGCAGCCCCAGATGCGCCGCCAGTTGGGCGCCATAGGTCGAAGAGCCCAGAATCCAGATCGGCACGTCCTGCCCCTCGCCGGGATTGGCGATGATGCGCTGATCCGGCGCGGCGGGCGCGAACCACTGCATCAGTTCCATCACGTCCTGGGGGAAAGCATCATGGTCGCCCTGAAGCGTGCGGCGCAGGGCCCGCGCCGTGGCCTGATCCGAGCCGGGTGCGCGTCCCAGCCCCAGATCAATGCGGGCGGGATGCAGCGCGTTCAGGGTGCCGAACTGCTCGGCGATGACCAGAGGAGCGTGGTTGGGCAGCATGACCCCGCCTGCACCGACGCGAATGGTCTTCGTCGCCGCCGCTACTGCGCCGATCACCACCGAGGTCGCCGCGCTGGCGATGCCCGGCATGTTGTGGTGTTCGGCCAGCCAGTAGCGGCTGTAGCCCAGTCGTTCGGCATGGCGGGCCAGATCGATGGTGTTGGCGAGCGCCTGGCCCACGTCGGAGCCTTCCGGCACGGGGGCGAGGTCGAGAATGGACAGAGGGATCATCCGACCGATATGGGGCCGCGCATGCGCGACGCCATACCGGCCGTGACGATCAGTCGTCTATTGGCGCCGCTTATTGACCGGCGGGGCAGTCGCCGATGCGCTCGGCCGTCATGGTGACCTTGGTCTGTGCCATCTGCGGCGTCGGCGCCGGGTCCATCTTGGTGGTGACCTCGGTGACGTAGCGGCTGTTGAAGTCGCCGGTCACGCGGATGGTGGAATCGGCCTTCATATTGCCCGGCAGGGTGCACGACGAGGTGGCGACCATGGCGTCGCCCTGGCGCGCGAACGGCTGGGTCGTACAGTCGGCGCCCGGCTGCTGGGCGCTAGCCGGCGCTTCCAGCTTGGCGTCCTTGATGCAGACGTCCTGCGCCGGGACCGAGGCGCCCCCGGGCATGCCTTCCATGGCGGTGGACACGCGCCACAGGCCGGGCTTGGGCGCGTCGAGCGTCGCCGGGGCCGTCGAGGCGGTCTCGGCCCCCTCAGCGGCTGGGCCTTCGGCCTTGTTGTTGTTTCCGCAGGCCGACAGACCCAGCAGGCAGGCGACGGCGACGCCGCCGATGATCGCTGAACGCATGACGCGCTCCCCTCTCGTTAAGAACCAGGGGACAACGCCGGTCCGGCTTAACGGTTCACGCCAGCGTGAGAGTCAGTCGAGAACGACGCCGGTCGTGCGCATGATCTCGGCGCGCAGTTCAGGCAGACCCAGGCCCTTCTCGGACGAGGTGACGGCCACGTGGGGGTAGGCGGCCGGGCGTTTGGCGATGGCCTTCAGCGTCGCCGCCTGCACCTTCTCGGCCTCGCCCGACTTCAGCTTGTCGGCCTTGGTCAGGACGATCTGATAGGAGACGGCGGACAGGTCCAGGGCGTCCAGCGCCTCGTCGTCGACCTTCTTCAGGCCGTGGCGGCTGTCGATCAGCAGATAGACGCGCTTCAGCGTCACCCGGCCGCGCAGATAGTCGCGACCCAGGTCCTGAAACTTCTTCACTGTCGTTTTCGACGCCTTGGCCCAGCCGTAGCCAGGCAGGTCGACCAGACGCATCCGACCGTCCAGATCGAAGAAGTTGACCTCGCGCGTGCGGCCCGGCTCGTTCGACGCGCGGGCCAGCTTGTGCATGCCCACCAGACCGTTGATCAGGCTGGACTTGCCCACGTTCGAGCGACCGGCGAAGGCGATCTCGGGCAGGTCCGGTGTCGGCAGCTGCTCGATCTTGGCGCAGCCCATGATGAAGGTCGCGGGGCGCGCGAACAGCACGCGCGCCGCCTCGATCTCGGCGTCGGCGTATTCGCCGACCTTGGGCTCGTCAGAAGCGTCCAAACGATCAGGCCTTCTTGAAACGGGCGATGAAGCTGTCGATCGGGTTTTCGGCCCCGAAGCGATGCATGATCACATATTGCTGGATGATCGACAGGACGTTGTTCCAGGCCCAGTAGATCAGCAGGCCGGCCGCGAACGGGGCCATGATGAAGGTGAAGACGATCGGCATCAGGGCGAAGATCTGACGCTGCATCGGGTCCTGCGCCGGCGGGTTCATCGCCATCTGCAACCACATGGTTAAGCCATAGACCAACGGCAGCACGCCCAGGTGCAGCGGGCCGTTCAGGATGGCGCCCAGCACCGGCAGGGTGGCCGGGTCCCACGGCACGGCGCCGAACAGGTTCCACACCGTCGAGGGGTCGCGCGCCGACAGGTCGCGAATCCAGCCGAAGAAGGGGGCGTGACGCATTTCGATGGTCACGAACAGCACCTTGTACAGGGCGTAGAAGACCGGGATCTGCACCACCATCGGCAGACAGCCCGCCAGCGGATTGATCTTCTCCCGCTGATACAGGGCCATCATCTCCTGCTGCTGCTTCTGCGGGTCGGAGCCGTGCTTCTTCTTGATCTCCTCCATCTTGGGCTGGAGGGTCCGCATCTTGGACAGGCTCTCGTAGGACTTGTTGGCCAGCGGGAAGAGGATCAGCTTGACCACGACCGTCAGAGCCAGGATGGCCAGGCCGAAGTTGCCCAGCACGCCGTAGAAGAACTCCACCACGGTGAAGATCGGGCGTGTCAGGAACCAGAACATGCCCCAGTCGATGGCGTAGACGAAGCGCGGCAGGCCCAGCGACTCCTCATAGCCCTTCAGCACCTCGGCGCGCTTGGCGCCGGCGAACAGACGCTGGGTCTCCTCGATCTGGCGGCCCGGCTGGATGGTGTGGGTCGCGCCCAGCATGGCGGCTTCGTGGATGTTCATGCCGTCCGCGTCGCGCACCGAGAAACGGCCTTCGATGGCTTCGTTCTGGGTCGGGATCAGGGCCGCCAGCCAGTATTTGTCGCTGACGCCCAGCCAGCCGCCGACCGATTCCTTCTGGATGCGCGGCTTCTTGGCCCAGTCCTTGTACTTGACCTGTTCGGTGGTGAACTTGCCGTCCGAACCGAAGGCGCCGATGGCCCCCTCGTGCAGGATCATCTGCTTGCCCAGGTCGACTGGGACGCCCTGGCGCTCGACGCGGCCGTAGGGGGCGATGGCGATGGCCTCGGTCCCCAGGTTGGCCACCGTGTCCTTGACCGTGAACATATACTGCTCGTCGATCGAGACGAGGCGAGTGAAGCGCAGGCCCGAGCCGTTGTCCCAGGTCAGCTCGACCGGGGTGGTCGGCGTCAGGGTCTCGCCCTTGGTCAGGCGCCAGACGGTGTTGGGACCGGGAACGCCGCCGGGGACGTTGGGACCGCTCCAGCCGAACTGGGCGAAATAGGCGTGCTCCATGCCCTGCGGGCGGAACAGCTCGACCGGCGGCGAATTCTTGTCCAGCGTCTCGCGATAGCGGGTCAGGTACAGGTCGTCGATGCGCGCGCCCTGCAGCGACAGCGAGCCCTTCAGCGTCGGCGTCTGGATCGGCACGCGGGCGACGGCGCCCAGGGCCTCGCCCCGGTCCTTGATGAAGGCGCCCGGCGCGGCCGACGACGACGTCAGCCCGGCGTCGGCCGAGGCCTCGCGCGCCTTCTGCTGCTCGGCGGCGACGATCTGCGCCTGGCGGCGGCTCTCGGCCTGCGGGCGCATCACCATGAAGTAGTAGACGCCCATGATCAGGGCCGCGCACACGAAGAAGATGATGGTGTTGCGCGAATTCTGGGTCTGCATCGGGATCAGCGGTCCTGGTCGGCGGGGCGCGGGTCGGAGGGGACGCGGGTCGGTATCGGAGCGGGCGAAACGGCCCGTTCTCCCATATCGGGAGCCGCGCGCGGGGTTGCGAGCCTTGTAAGGGCCGATTTCACATCGTCAAGCAAGCGGTCCCAGTCACGGTCCGCCGTGCCCATGCGGGCGATGAACACATAGTCGCATCCCGCCCGCCCGTGGAGCGGCGTCAGCAGGCGCGCGGCCTCGCGCAGACGGCGCTTGGCGCGGTTGCGCACGACGGCGCCGCCGATCTTGCGGGTGGCGGTGAATCCAAGGCGCACTGAGGGGTCGCCGTCGGCGCGGTCCAACTGCTGGACCACCACGGCGCCGCGGGCCTGAGAAACGCCTTTGGCGGCCGCCAGAAACTGGGGCCGCCTCAACAGGCGATCGATTTTCATCAGATCGGTCATGCGCCCCGCCCTGAAGGGAAATGGGCGCGTGACGTCAGGCCGTCAGGCGCTTGCGGCCTTTGGCGCGGCGACGCGCGACAATCTTTTGGCCATTCGCGGTGGCCATCCGCGAACGGAAGCCGTGACGGCGCTTGCGCACGAGTCGCGACGGCTGATAGGTCCGCTTCACGGTCGGCTCCGGGTTACTGGGGTTGGCGACAGACACAAGCGTCAGCCGCGAGAGAGGCGGGCGTATAAGCGGCGACAGGACGGGAGTCAACGCCACAGCCGCTTTTCCGTGCGCTCGACAGACGCGCGCGACGGCTGGAAATCCGCTAGGGATGCAGAAGGAAGAGGACGGAGCGCGGTTTGGACCGGGTCAAAAGATTTCTGCCCCTGGCCGTGCTGCTGGCCGCCGCCGCCCTGATCTTCGGCATGGGCTGGAATCGCTATCTGTCGCTGGACACCCTGCGCGAGCACGGCGCCGCGCTGGAGGCGCTGGTCGCCCAACGCTATCTGCTGACGCTGGGCGCCCTGATGCTGGTCTTCGCCCTGCTGACGGCCAGCGTGGTGCCGGGCGTGGTCTTCATCACCGTGACGGCGGGCTATCTGTTCGGGCCGTGGGTCGGGGGCGTGGCCACCGCCTTCGCCGCCACCGTCGGCGCCCTGGCCGTCTATTATGTCGGGCGCACGGCCCTGGGCGATTCCCTGCGCCGTCGCGCCGCCGCCGATACGGGCCTGCTTAACAGAGTCTGCGCGGGCGTGGACAAGGACACCTTCTGGTATGTGCTGATCGCCCGCCTGGTCGTCACCGTGCCGTTTCACATGATCAATGTGGCGGCGGGCGTGATGGCGGCGCCCTTGCGCCCCTATGTCATCGCCACCTTCGTCGGCCTGCTGCCCGCCCACATCATCTATTGCTGGATCGGCGACAGCCTGCATGAGGTGCTGATCACCAACCCGAACCCCGACATCCGCAGCCTGTTCGCCGAGTTCTTCTGGCCCCTGATGGGCGTGGCCTTCCTGTCGATGCTGCTCCCCCTGCTGCTCAGGCTGGGCCAGAAGCTGCGCGGCCGCCCCCGCATGGAGGCGTCATGACGGTCGGCGAGATGCAGTCCCATGCGCCCGAGGTCACGCCGGTGACGGAAAGGCCCGAGCCGCGCCGCCGGTTCGCCCTGCCGTCGCCGGACGGCCTGTCGGTGCGGCTGCTGGTGCTGACGGTCGTCTTCACCCTGTCGGTCGTCGGCCTGATCATCGTGCCCAGCGCCGCCTCCTTCCAGGAGCGGTGGCTGATGGACCGGCTGCAGGCGGCCGAACTGGCCTCGGTCGGGGTCGAGGCCCTGCCCTATTCGGCGGTGGAGGATACGACGGCGGAGCAGTTGCTCAGCATCGGCGGGGTGCAGTCGGTCGTGGTCGGCGAACAGGGCGTGCGCCGCCTGCTGCTGCAGGCCCCCAACCTGCCGCGCGCGCCCGAACTGATCGACCTGCGCCAGCGCAATGTCGGCGCGCGGCTGCTGGACCCGTGGAAGACCCTGTTCGGCCACCCGGACCGTTCGCTGCGGGTGCAGGCGGCGCCGCGCTATCGCTCGGGCGACCTGATCGAGATCCTGGCCCCGGCCCAGCCGCTGAAGAAGGAACTGGCGACCTTCCTGCGCAATAACCTGGCCGTGGCCCTGCTGATCGCGGCGATGGCGGGCGGCCTTCTGTACGCCGCCCTGTCCTATCTTGTGCTGCAGCCGCTGGGCCGGGTGACGCGCTCGATCGAGCGCTTCGCCGCCGATCCCGAAAGCCCGGCCGAACCGCCGTCCAACCGCCGCGACGAGATCGGCCGGGTCGAGCGCGAACTGGCGCGGATGCAGGAGGAGGTGCGCCAGTCCCTGCGCTCACGCGCCCGTCTGGCGGCGCTGGGCGAGGCGGTGGCCAAGATCAACCACGACCTGCGCAACATGCTGACGTCGGCCCAGATGGCGTCCGAGCGGCTGTCGACCTCGTCCGACCCGCTGGTGGCGACGGCCCTGCCCCGGCTGGAGCGGGCGCTGGGGCGCGCCTCGACCCTGGCGCGCAACGTCCTGGCCTACGGCAAGACCGAAGAACCGGAGCCCCAGCGTCAGAAGATGCTGCTGGCCCGCGCCGTGGCCGCCGCCGCCGAGGACGCCGGACTGGAGCCGGACGGGGTCAAGCTGGTGCGCGACCTGCCCGCCCGCTTCACCGTCAACGCCGACCCGGACCAACTTCACCGCATCCTGGTCAATCTGATGCGCAACGCCCGTCAGGCCATCGAGGCGAACGCCGAGACCGGAGGCAAGGGCGCCATCACCGTCAGCGCCGCGACCGAAGGGGCTGAGGCCGCCATCCTCATCGCCGATGACGGACCCGGCATCCCTCCGCGCCTGGCCGAGCGCCTGTTCGAGCCCTTCGTCAGCGGCAGCAAGACGGACGGCACGGGGTTGGGACTGACCATTTCGCGCGAACTGGCGGCGAACCACGGCGGCTCGCTGACGCTGGTCGACACCGGGCCTTGGGGCGCGCGGTTCGAATTGCGCCTGCCGATCTGACAGGCAGCCAAACCGGCTCACAAAGCGTTGTTTCCCTGAAGCCTCGGAAACGCCAAGCTTGCAGCGTTCCGTCGCCGCGTCCGAAGGAGATTTCGATGATTCGCTTTTCCGCCCCGCGAAACGCCGCCCGGGTCCTGCCCCAGACCCTGGCCTTGACGCTAGCTCTGACAGCCCTCGCCGCGCCCGCCGGCGCCCAGTCGACGGCGCCCCGCGCCGACCAGCCGCAGACTCAGGCCCAAACCCAGTCGCGCGACCACGTCGCCGAAATGCTGATCAAGGGCGAGCGCTACCGGCGCGCGCCCGATTCGAAGCAGGACCCCGACGAACTGCGTCGGACCCAGGCTCTGAATGCCGAAATCGTCGCCCAGAACGATCTGGCCGAGAACGAAGACCGCGCCAATCAGACCGCGCAGGCCGAGGCGCAGCGGCGCTGGCAGGCCCAGCTCGATCAGACGGAGGCCGACGCCCGCGCCTCCCGCGAACGCCACGAGGCCGATCTGCGCGCCGCCGGGGAAGCCCAGGCCCGCTATGACCGCGAGATGGCCGACTGGCGCGCCACCGTCGCCGCCTGCGAACGCGGCGACCGCGCCCGCTGCAACGCCGGGCGTCAGGGGCCGAACTAAGCCTTCAGCAACAGAAAAGGCGCCGCCGACCTTGCGTCAGCGGCGCCTTTTTACTTAGCCGCAGCGGGCCGGATCAGGCTTCAACGCTGTCCGTGCGGCGCTTCATCATATTGTCGAAGCTGTCCCAGACGCCGTCGGCGCCGTGCCAGGCCCCCTGCGTCGCCGCCTTGGAGTATTCGGTGGCGCGCGCCTCGAAGAAGTTGGCGTGCTCCACGCCGCTGAGCAGCGACTGCAGCCAGGGCAGCGGGTTCTCGGTCACGCCGTAAACCTCGGGCAGGTTCAGCTGGCGCAGGCGCCAGTCGGCGATGAAGCGGATGTAGGCCTTGATGTCGTCGGGCGTCATGCCGTTTACCGGGCCCATCTCGAAGGCCAGGTCGATGAACTTGTCCTCCATCTCGATCACCGTCTTGCAGCAGTCGACGATGTCGTCGGCCACGGCCTTGGTGACGGCGCCCGTCTCCTTGTTGAAGGCGTGGTACAGCTTGATGATGCCCTCGCAGTGCAGGCTTTCGTCACGCACCGACCAGGACACGATCTGGCCCATGCCCTTCATCTTGGACTGGCGCGGGAAGTTCATCAGCATGGCGAAGCTGGCGAACAGCTGCAGCCCCTCCGAGAAGCCCCCGAACATGGCCAGGGTCCGGCAGATGTCGGCGTCGCTGTCGACCCCGAACTGGCCCATGTAGTCGTGCTTGTCCTTCATGGCCTCGTATTCCATGAAGGCGCCGAACTCGCTGTCCGGCATCCCGATCGTCTCGAGCAGCAGGGCGTAGGCCGCGATATGGATGGTCTCCATATTGGCGAAGGCGGCCAGCATCATCTTCACCTCGGTCGGTTTGAAGACCCGGCCGTAGCGCTCCATGTAGTTGTCCTGCACCTCGATGTCCGCCTGGGTGAAGAAGCGGAAGATCTGGGTCAGCAGGTTGCGCTCGCCGTCGTTCAGATTGGCCGCCCAGTCCTTGACGTCCTCGCCCATCGGGACTTCCTCGGGCATCCAGTGGACCTGCTGCTGCTTCTTCCACATGTCGAAGGCCCACGGGTAGCGGAACGGCTTGTAGGCGGCCGAAGGGGTCAGCAGGCCGGGCGTGCCGGGACGAATGAGAGCGGGAGCGTTCATCGAAAAAGACCTGGGGCGAATCCGGAGAAGATGCGTTTCACCATGCGTCCGTCAGCGCGCGGGGACAAGGGAAGATGCGCACATCTAGCGATCACATTTCTATCGACCGCTAGATATGGTGTTTCGATGACAGGAAATTGGGGAGGAAGATGGGGATGGTTTTCACGCTTTATGGAGCCGTCGGATCCGGCTCTGTCCCGGTCGAGGCCACGCTGCGGCTGATCGGACTGGACTATCGGGTGGTCGAGGCGCCGACCTGGGAGGGCGAGGCGGAGCGCGACAAGGTGGCGGCGGTCAATCCCATGCGCCAGGTGCCCGCCCTGGTCACGCCCGGCGGCGAGGTCGTCACCGAAAGCGCCGCCATCCTGATCTGGCTGACGGACGCCCATCCGCAAGCGCGGCTGTCGCCGGCGCTGGACGATCCGCGCCGGGCGCAGTTTCTGCGCTGGATGAGCTTCATCCCCGCCTCCATCTATTCGATGTTCTGGGTGCGGGACGAGCCGTCCCGCCTCGGGGGCGACGATCCAAAGGCTCAGGCCGAAATCCAGCAGCGCACCCTCGACCGCATCGCCGCGTGCTGGCGGATGATGGACACCCAGGTTACGCCCGGCCGCTTCCTGCTGGGCGAGGAGATGACGGTGCTGGACCTCTATGTCGCCGTCGCCAGCCGCTGGACGCCGCGCCGTCACCGCTTCTATGCCGAAGCGCCGGGCATGGCCGAGGTCGTGCGCCGCGTCGACGCCCTGCCCGCCCTGCAAGACTTCTGGGCGGAGCGATTCCCGTTCGACGACGGCTGGTAGGGCTAGGGCCTAGATCAGACCCATCGCCCTCGCCTCCAACTCCAGCCCCTCGCGGAACTCGGGCGCGGCCAGGCCGATCAGGGCGCGGGCGCGGGCGTCGTCGGTCAGTCCCTTCAGATTGACCGCCCCATGCTCGGTGACGACGTAGTGGATGTCGTTGCGGGGCGTCGTCGCCGGACCGTCCAGCCGCGCCACGATGCGCGAGGCCGTCCCCTTCGCCGCCGTCGAGTGGCAGGCGATGATCGACTTGCCGCCCTGCGACGCCGCCGCTCCGCGCACGAAGTCCAGTTGGCCGCCCGCCGCCGTATACTGCCGCCCGTTCAGATATTCGGAGCAGCATGCCCCGAACAGGTCGATCTGAAGGGTGGCGTTGACCGAGACCATCCTGTCATTGCGGGCGATGACGGCCGGGTCGTTCACATAGTCGACCGGATAGGCCTCGACGGCCGGGTTCTCGTGCAGGAACTGATAGGTCGAGCGGTCGCCCATCGAGAAGGTGAACACCGTCTTGCCAGGATGCAGGGTCTTGCGCGCATTGGTGACGACGCCCGCCTTCATCAGTTCGACCAGACCCGGCGTCAGCATCTCGGTGTGGACGCCCAGGTCGCGATGGTCGTGCAGGGCCGCGCACACGGCGTCCGGCAGGGCGCCGATGCCCATCTGCAACGTCGCCCCGTCCTCGACCAGTCCCGCAATCAGGGCGCCGATGGCCAGATCCTGCGGCTGCTGCGGCGCCTTGCCCGCCTCCAGCAGGGGCGCCGAATGCTCGATCAGGGCCGCGACCTGAGAAACGTGGACGCGGCAATCGCCGAACACGCGCGGCATGTGCGGATTGACCTCCAGAATCACCCGCTGCGCGCTCTTCGATACGGCCAGGGCGTAGTCGGTGTTGGTCCCGAAACTGAAATAGCCCTCGGCGTCCATCGGCGAGACAGTCGCCAGCAGGGTGTCGACGCCGATCTCCTGCGTCAGCACCCGAGGCGCCTGCTGAAAGCCGGTTGGCACGAACCAGACGGCGCGACGGCCTTCCTCGATCGCGCGCGCCTCCAGCTTCCGTTCGATGGCGCCGTGGAACAGGCTGTGCGGGCGGATGCGGTCGGTCAGTTCGTAGCGCATCACCGTCTCGCCCGCGATGGCGGTGGACAGCAGGTAGTAGAGGTTGATGTCGCCGACCTGCCGCGCCTCGGCCCGGTCGGCCAGGGCCTTCAGCAGGGCTGGCGGCTGGCCGACGCCCAGGGCCATAGCCACCTTGGCGCCCGACGGTATCAGGGCGGCCGCCGCCTCGGGCGTCGTCAGCCGTTCAGCGTAGAGGGCGGCGAAATCGGTCATGGGCAACTCCTGAAACGTCGTCCTTCTTTATCCGACAGCCTTGCGCCGTCGCGGCGCTAGACCTTGGTCTAAGGGGGCGGGCGTCTAAGAGGCGAGCGATCAGGGCGCGTCCTGAAGCGGCGCATCATGCAGGCGCTGACGGCGCTCGGCGGCGTAGGCGACCAGCCACAGAGCCATCGACCAGGCGGCGCCTACGCTCCAGCCCGCAAATACGTCCGAGGCCCAGTGGGCGCCCAGATAGATGCGCGTCAGCCCGATCAGAAGGGCGATCACCACCGCACAACCCAGGACATAGGCCTTCAGCCGCCGACGCGGAAAGGCGCGCGTCAGCATGACGCCCAGCGTCAGATAGAAGACCGTCGACAGCAGGGCGTGGCCCGAGGGGAAACTGGCGTTCAGCGTATCGACCGCCTGATAGATCTGCGGCGGCCGCTCGCGCTCGAACAGCGCTTTCAGCCCCTCGCTCAGGGCCACCCCGCCCGCCAGGCCGACCACGAGCATCAGCGCCGACAGCCGCTTCTTCATGATCAGCAGGAAGCCGATGGCGATGATCGCGAACAGGGACAGGACCGATATGCCGCCCAGCGAGGTCAGGTCCGCCGCCGCCTCATGCAGCCACCACGGCCCCCAGGGCCGCCCCGGATCGTCGGCGAAGGGACGCACCGCCGCCAGCACCGCCTGATCGAAGGCCTGACCGTCCGCCTCGCGCATGTCGTCGGCGACCTCGATGAAGGTCAGCACCCCCAGGGCGACGACCAGCATGGCGGCCACAGCGGCGATTTCAGTGCGCGCGACACGCAGCGCGCGAGTCAGAAAAGCGGTAGGGTGCGGGGCCATGGGGCGCTAACGGCCAAGCTGCCTGGCCGTTCCCGTCTCGCCACCGCAGAAATCGACGCGCGTTCGGTGAAAAATGTGACCGGGCCAATTCCTGAGTCATTTCCACAGGGTGTGATCAGCCGCCCACCGATTCGTCTGAAAAGGTCCCGTCAAGAGCTTTACCTGCGGTTAGGGATGTGCACCCATATATGTAGCCGAACACCGGCGAGCAGCCACTAGATGTAGTGTCTCAAACCGGTACGGCCTTCTAATCGCATTTGTTCGGGACAGGGACGAAAATGGCTGGCGGCGAAGCGTTGCAGACGACGGAATTTTCTAAGGTTTCCCCGGCTCCGATCGAGCTGAAGCCGGAACTGAAGGTGGTGGGCGGCCTGAAACTGGACCGCACGCGCGACGCCCTGCTGACCGAATTCGGCAAGAAGACGCTGGAAGACCGCTACCTGCTGGCGGGCGAAAGCTATCAGGACATGTTCGCCCGCGTCGCCACGGCCTATGCCGACGATGCGGAGCACGCCCAGCGCGTCTACGACTACATGTCCAAGCTGTGGTTCATGCCCGCCACGCCCGTCCTGTCGAACGGCGGCGCCGATCGCGGCCTGCCGATCTCCTGTTTCCTGAACGCGGTCAACGACAGCCTGGACGGCATCCAGAACGTCTGGAACGAGAACGTCTCTCTGGCCTCGAACGGCGGCGGCATCGGCACCTATTGGGGCGGAGTCCGCTCCATCGGCGAGAAGGTCAAGGGCGCGGGCCAGACCTCGGGCATCATCCCCTTCATCCGCGTGATGGACAGCCTGACGCTGGCGATTTCGCAAGGGTCCCTGCGTCGCGGTTCGGCCGCCGTCTACCTGGACATCCACCACCCGGAAATCGAAGAATTCCTCGAAATCCGCAAACCGTCGGGCGACTTCAACCGCCGCTCGCTGAACCTGCACCACGGCATCAACATCACCGACGCCTTCATGGAGGCGGTGCGCGACGGCAAGCCGTTCGACCTGATCTCGCCCAAGAATGGCGAGGTGCGCAAAACCGTGGACGCCCGCAACCTGTGGACCAAGATCCTGGAAATCCGGATGCAGACGGGCGAGCCCTATCTGATCTTCTCGGACACGGTGAACCGGCAGATGCCGCAGCACCAGAAGGATCTGGGCCTGTCGGTCAAGCAGTCCAACCTGTGCTCTGAAATCATGCTGCACACGGGCCTGGACCATAAGGGCGTCGAGCGCACCGCCGTCTGCTGCCTGTCGTCGGTCAACGCCGAGACCTTCCTGGAGTGGCGCGAGGAGCCCCGCTTCATCGAGGACATCATGCGCTTCCTCGACAATGTGCTCGAGGACTTCATCACCCGCGCCCCGTCGTCGATGGCCGACGCCGTCTATTCGGCCCAGCGCGAGCGTTCGGTGGGTCTGGGCCTGATGGGCTTCCACTCCTTCCTGCAGGCGCAGGGCGTGGCCTTTGAATCGGCCATGGCCAAGAGCTGGAACATGCGCCTGTTCAAGCACCTGCGCCGCGAGGCCGACAAGGCCAGCCGCACACTGGCCGAGGAAAAGGGCCCCTGCCCCGACGCCGCCGATCGCGGCGTGATGGAGCGGTTCAGCCACAAGCTGGCCATCGCCCCGACCGCCTCGATCTCGATCATCTGCGGCGGCACCTCGGCGGGCATCGAGCCGATCCCGGCCAACATCTACACCCACAAGACCCTGTCGGGCTCCTTCGCGGTCAAGAACCCCTATCTGCAGAAGCTGCTGGGCGAAAAGGGCATCGACACGGAGGCCGTCTGGTCCTCGATCCTCGAGAACGAAGGCTCGGTCCAGCATCTGGACGCCCTCAGCGACGAGGAGAAGGCCGTCTACAAGACCGCCTTCGAACTGGATCAGCGCTGGGTCATCGAACTGGCGGCCGACCGCACCGGCGACATCTGCCAGGCGCAGTCGCTGAACCTGTTCATCCCCGGCGACGTCAACAAGTGGGACCTGCACATGCTGCACTGGTCGGCGTGGGAGCGGGGCCTGAAGTCGCTCTATTATCTGCGCTCCAAGTCGGTGCAGCGCGCCGCCTTCGCCGGCGCCGACGACAAGCAGGAAGAAGAGATCGATCCGAACCAGCCGGATCTCTTCTCGGCCGCCCCGACCGACTACGACGAGTGCCTGGCCTGCCAGTAAGGCAAGCCTTAGCCCTCATCGCCATCGCCTTTGAGCCGCCCGGGGAACCCTCTCCGGGCGGCTTCGTTCGTTTGATAAGGATTAAGGCGCAAAAGAGTCCGTTGCGGTTCCCCGGCGTTCGTGCACAGTGGAACCGTTAACGGGTCGGGAGGGACCGTTGATGCGGCGCATGGCATGGGCAGGACTGGCGATCGGGGCGGCTGCTGTCGCCCCCCTGCCTGTTTCCGCCATGCCTGTTTCCACCCTGCCCCAGGTCGACGCCGAAGGCTCCATAGCCGCGCGCGGGGGCGAGGCTGTTCGTTTCGAGGACGCCGCCTCCGTGGTCGACAGCCGCCTGCCCTTCTCGGCCGATCCTGACGCCGCCTTCGGCGCCCCGGTCCAGTTCAACAACGCCTCTCGTCTCAGCGCCGAAACAGGCCAACTGCGGCAAGAGGCCTGGTTCGCGGGCGACGGCTTCACCGACCGTCTGCGGATCACGACCACCGGCGAGCTGCGCCACGCGGACGGCTCGCCCGCGCCGCCCCGCGCCCTCGACCCCGTCGCCTTCTCGGGCGAGAGCTATGACGTCACCTATACGCGCGGCTGGACAGCGGCCAGCGGTCGCACCGCCTCGGGACTGGAGGTGTCGCTGACGCCGCACGCGGGCTTCGGGGTCGGCAGCGACGGCCCCTCGGCCGAAGCGGGCGCCACCCTGCGCATCGGCGAAAACCTGGACCGCCTGGCCCCCAACGGCGACGAGGCCTTCGGCGAGCGCCCGCGCTGGTATCTGTACGCCGCAGGCTCCAAGCGGGCGGTCGGCTACAACTTCGCCCGCACGCGCGACGGCGATTTCGCCCGCTCGGGCGTCAGCCAGGACGCCGGCACCTATCTCGGCGACGCCTCCATCGGCGTGGCCTATCGCCGGGGCGCGGTGCAGAGCTCGTTCGGCGTCGTCTACCGCGAAATCGAAGCCAAGGGCCTGCGCGGCTATCAGGGCATCAACACCGACGTGTCGGAAGGCCTGGTGGCCTTCCAACTGACGATCCGCCCGCCGCGCTAAGCGGCCTCGCAGCCTTTACTGCGTCCGCGCCACGCCCTCGCGACGGCTGTCCGCGCCGCCGTCCCAGCGCCCATTCCGCCACAGGCCGCCGTGCAGACCGGAAGTCTCGGTCGTATTGGGCTTCAACTCCACGCCGCGCGCCGCCATCCCCTCGCGCACCGCCTCCGGGAAGCCCTCGGTGTCGGCGCCGAAGCCGTCACCCTTGGCCACCAGGTTCGGCAGGTCGAACGCCTGCTGCAGCGGCAGGCCCCAGGCCAGGGCGCCGATCAGGGCCTTGGCGTTATAGGCCAGGATCGACGAGCCGCCCGGCGAGCCCAGCAGGCCGACCAGACGCCCCTCGCGATCCAGGATCAGGGCAGGCGACATCGACGAACGCGGCCGCTTGTTCGCCGCCACGGCGTTGGCTGCAGGCGTGCCGTCCGACGCGGTCGGGACCATGGAGAAGTCGGTCAGCTGGTTGTTCAGGAAGAAGCCGCCCGCCATACGGCCCGAGCCGAACAGGCTCTCGACCGTGGTGGTCATGCTGACGGCGTTGCCTTGCGCATCCACCACGACCAGGTGCGACGTCCCCGCCGGTTCCCGCGTAGCGTCAGCGCCGACATTCGGCGCCCCCGCCGGAACGCCATAGGGCGCCGCCCCGCGAAGGCCCGGCGCCAGGGCCGCCCGCTCGGCCACATAGGCGGGATCCAGCAGACCGGCCACCGGAACGCTGACGAAAGCCGGATCGCCGAAATAGCGGTCACGGTCGGCGTACATCAGCCGCTGCAGCTGGCCGAAGGCGGCCCAGGCCTCGGGGCTGTCGGGGCCCTTGTCGATGTCCGGCGTCCGTTCAGCCATCGCCAGCAACTCCAGGATGGAGGCTCCGCTGGACGGCGGCGGCGGCACGCAGACGGTGTAGATCTTGTAGGGGCCGCACACGGCCTCGCGCACGATCGGGCGATAGCCGGCGACGTCGGCCGTGGTCAGGGCGCCGGCGCGCGGGCCTTCATGCACGGCGGCGACGATAGCCTCGGCCAACGGTCCCTGTTGCAGGGCGGCGGCGCCGTCCCGTGCGATACGGCGCACCGTTTCGGCATAGGCCGGGTTTCGCAACGTCTCGCCCGCCTGATAGCGAGCGCCGTCCGGCTTGGTGAAATACTCGCTCGCCCAGCGGGTCTTCGCCTGAGGCGCATCGCTGTTGATCATGCCCGCCAGCCGCTCGCTGACGACAAAGCCGTCCTGCGCCAGTTTCTCGGCGTCGCCGAACAGTTCCGACCAGGCCAGGGCGCCGTGCTGCTTCTGCGCCAGGGCCAGCATGGGCACCACGCCCGGCGCCCCGGTCGAGCGCCCGCTCAACACCGCATCGACAAAAGCCAGCGGCTTGCCGTTCTCATAGAAGAGCTCAGGCGTGGCGGCGGCAGGCGCCGTCTCGCGTCCGTCATAGACGGTGACGGCCCCGCTCTGCGCATCATAGAACATCATGAAGGCGCCGCCGCCCAGGCCCGACGACTGCGGCTCAGCCAGCCCCAACACCGCCTGCACGGCCACGGCCGCATCCACGGCCGACCCGCCGCGCGCCAGCACCTTCATCCCCGCCTCGACCGCCAGCGGATTGGCCGCCGACACGAACGGCCCGCGCGCGATGGTCTGGCTTGCCTGCGCCTGCGCTCCCGGCGCGACGCCGACGTCCACCGCCGAGGTCGCGCATCCGCTCAGCAACAGGGTCGCAGCGGCCGTCCCGGCGATCAAGGCCGACATTCTACGGGCAGGACGGAAGGTCGAAAATGGCAAGGCGCGCACGCAATCTCTCCAGCACGTTGCAGGGCGCCTTATGCCTAGGCCCCGCGCCCGCTCAGGCCAACCCTGCATTTTCTCAAGTTTTTCTTAGAAAACCGACTTGCCAGCCCGAAAGCGACCCGCTAGATACCCGGCCCTGCCCGCAAGGCGGTGCGCACCCGTAGCTCAGCTGGATAGAGCACCAGACTACGAATCTGGGGGTCAGGAGTTCGAATCTCTTCGGGTGCGCCATCTTTCCCAACATCGTTGAGAACGCTGCGGATTTACCGTCCGCGCAACCGTTTCGGCACGATGTCTACACAAGCCGTCTCCACAATCCGACCGACTGTCAGGGACTAAACCCTTCTGATCGTTGGGATAATCGTCGAAACGGCATCTACACAAAACGTCTACACATTGTTCGAACGCATCTCGTTCGGAAACGCGATCAGATTCACTATCGACGCCGTGTGCCGGAGCCCTTTCAAGGCATCATCGGGAAGAAGGAAATCTGGAGATCGTTGAGGACGGACAGCCTCACGGTGGCCAAATGTCACGCTCTACGAGTCACTTCACCGAACCGGCGCCGCCCGCATCGACGCAAGCCATCGTCGGGACGGAAGCCTCGACCGGCATCACGCTCGGCGATCTCTCCGATAGTCACAAAGGCGATCTGCAGTTCCATCAGTCAGGGGCCCGGTTGATGATTTGTTGCACGGCAGGGTCCGCGCTGGAGGCGATCACTTCCAAGTCAAACGCGTCTAGGGCATCCCGCTCGTCCACTAGAACCCGTGGTTGGTTCGGCCGTAGCGTAGTTAGCCTGTAGTGTGTCGATCGGACCTTCGTCCTGTCGGCTGAGACTTCGTCCACCTGAGTCAGCTTTACGCCCTGCGTCTCCCGCAGGGGTGTCTTCCGCATCGGCATCGCACGACCTCCCTGTTTCCCGGCGGATTCAGTGCAGCTCTGGCGTGACGGTTGCCGAAATCAGTTCTCCACCGATCGTAGCATCACGTCCAGCTCGGACAGGAAAATCCCGCTCGTGCCATCTCGCAGCGTTTGGAAGAAGGCATTATAGCCCTTCGGCGTCAGCATCGTGAAGAAGTACCGAGCGGGAGCGGATTGTGAGGCAAGCCGACTGTTAATCAGGGCAAAATGCTGGCTCGCAAACTGATGTTTCTTCACGTTCTCTGGTGATGGGTCAGTGATTTCATCGTCCGACTTGATCTCCACCACCCAGATAAAGTCGCCCTGCTTGATGAAGAAGTCAGGGCTGAACTCCCCCCGTTTTGGGTGTTCACCCTTCTTCCAAGCATACTCAATGGCGTAAAATCTCGTTGAGGTGTTTTTTATCCAAGCATCAACTTTGGCGGAGTTGTTTCTGGAAACCAGCTCTCTCAAAAACCTCCTCTCAGGATTAGCGTCTGTTATGCAAAAATTGACAGGGGACTTGAAGTCGTGCCTGTTCGCTACTGAAACGGTCCCGTGGGAGTAATCTCCATCCGGGTCAATGACCTCGGAGAAAAATGCTCGCTGTTCTTCGTCGATGAGCCCTAGGCTCTCGTCGGTGTAGAAAATCGACTTCGAACCGCGGCGGAGCTCCGCAGCGCTTGCGCTATCGCTTGGGCGACTTGAAGTGTTGATCGTCGCCATGTTGCCTGGTGCCGTGGCATAAACGACCCGCTTCGCGGCTTTGCGTCTCAGGGTTCCAAGCGACTGCAAAAAGCGTTGGCGGTTTGAATCCACGACCCTTCCGTTAGTGACGTTAGCCCTTTTGAGTGACGTCCGAACCAGATCCTCGCAGGCCGTGAGGGGAAATCGTTTCGCATAGCTAGTCCGATCGGCTGGATCTTCAGCGTCCTTGGTCTCTTCGTCGATGGCCCGAAGCCTCTCGAACATCTGCCGAGCGACATCCTCCAAGGCCCAGGTTCTGTGCTCGACAACGGCACGAAATGGCGACGCGCGCTCCGAGATAGCATCGACATAGCCTATAGCTACGTCTTCGTGTTGAATCTGCGTAGGTAGTTCGATGTATCCGCTCTCGAATAGTTTGTACTCTCCCTTCTTTGCGTACTCAGATACGTCCTCTGACCGCGTGTAATCGATAGTGTGGACGTCGAAATTGAAGTCTGAGCTGGCATCAACCCTGCTAGTCAGACGTCTTTCGATTTCGAGCACCTCGTTCACCAGATGTTTGATCCGGGCTGACCAAGAGTCGTGGTTGAACACAGTTACCACAGGATCAGAGCCGGACCAGTTGTTGGGACGTCGCAGGCCGCGTCCGAGGACCTGTGAAATAAGAAGCTTGCTGTTAAATGCTCGTTCTTCATGCGGCACGATCTGGAATACGTTCTTCACATCCCAGCCTTCGGTCAACATTGCGACCGACACGATCCATTCGACAGGGCTGCTGCTATCGTCCACGCGCTTCAAAAGAGAAACGTTTGCTTGATGCTCGCCTGCAGAGGTTACGGCCAGTACTGAAGCTGCGGCTTTATCCGGTGCCTCACCCTGCTCCGTCAAAAATTCGACGAGCTCGGCCGCAACTTGTTTGCAGCTGCGAATGTCACGCGTAATGACGATGGTTAGCGGCTTGATCCCTCTGGATGACAACCTCCGAACCGAATCCTGGTGTCGCTGATAGATCAGTTGAAGCTTTTCCTCGGGGGCACCGGTGTATGGCAGCTCCGATATATACTCAACCCGTTTGACTATACGCTCTTCTATGGCTTGGCGGAGGGAGTAACGGTACAAAACGTCTGAAAAGTACTCGTTGCCTACGTAGCAAGTGCCCGATGCTCCAACCACGTATTTGAATCCGAAAACTGGATCGGAGACGAACTCCTTCCAGCGGCGAACGTCAGTCCCTGCAACGTTGGCCACATGGTGAGCCTCGTCATTTAGGATCAGCGTACGATCGCCATTACCGCTCAAACTGTCTCGAATAGACGAGCTGACATGCGCCAGAATGGCGTGATAATTCTCTACGCAGATCGCACCAGGAACAATTGTCTCGGAGGCTGAGATGATTCTCGGATGACGGTAGGAAGCCTTGTCCGGAAGCAAATCGCCGAGATCCGCGTCCGCAGCCAAGCTGCGGAACTTTTCAGTGAGGCCGGCTTCAATCGTCAGTGAGGGGCTGAGCACTAAAACTCGATCGACAATCCCCTCGGCCAGCATGATGGCTGCGAGGCCATAGAGGACGTAGCTCTTGCCCGTGCCTGTTGCGAGATCCACTGAGCACGCCATTTGGTCGGGCAGCTGCAGTTGGCGCTCTAGGGCGCCCAGGCTTGGATACTTAGACTGAAGGGCATTGTTGATGCTGTGGTTCCAGCGGGCCAGCTCCCGTAATGAGCCGAAGCGTCCCCCGACCAGATACCGCAGGACGGTTCGGATTGCTTCTTTCTGATAGTCACGATGGCCACAGAGAGCGTCGAGAAAGCCCTCGTATTTGTTCTCGTCCCAGACCTTCGGGTCAATATCTGTGGGGGTCCGAAGAACTAGCTCTTCGTTGCGGTATGTCGCGGAGTCGCCTGACATTTTGCCTAGCCCTCAGTAGTCTGGCGGCGCATCGAGACGAGACGCGGGCCGTTGACGAATTTGGACGCCGGGATCAGCTCTCTGGCCTCGTTCCCATAAACATCGATGAATACTAGCATCGTCTCGCGTCCCTCCTCTGGGGGAGGGAAGGTAATCACGTTGCCGGCCGCGCGTATTTCGTCACCAAAGACGACGTGTTGAACGTCCACAATGTCTCGGTCGGCGTCATAGTTCGGATCGATTAGAACGACAGAGAGGGTGCCCAATGGCCCAGTCTTTAGAGGGTTCTGGACCGCCGCCTCACTCTGGAAGCTGAGCAGCTTTAGGTAGGCATCGGCTGTTCGGCCGCGTTGCTTAAGTCCCACCTCATAGGAAAGGTCAGGAGTGCGAATGAAATCGAAGCCGACCGCATCCACTGTCGCGTTGACCTCCGATGAGTCCGCGGGCTGGGCGAGCGCCAAGAACTCCTTCTTATGAAGCTCTTGGACGATTGAATAGGGTATTCTCAGAGCGTAGTACTTGACGTTTTCTAGTTCAATATAATCCTGCTGGAAATCGAATGACAGTGAGGGGGCGATGATAAAGACGCGAGATCCAAGCTTGCTGCTGGTCGCTTGATGGATGCTTTTGATTGTGTCTTCGTCGATGCGGGCACCGGCGTGCTTTTGGTGATCGAAGACCAGAACGCTGGCGCCTTTTAGATATCCATCGAAGGAGACGCCCCCGACGACATGAGGTTCGTCGGTGCATTGGAAGAGTTGGAGTGCGAAGAACCTCCAAGCACCGCGCGGCAAATCGCGAAGCTTGGAGAAATCATAAAGGCCCGCATTGCAAAGGACAAATGGCCGAGCGTCCATAGGCGGTCCATCGTTACCGATGTTTGCTCTCAAGTTTAGAAGGCGCTTCTGGATCGTGTAGATAGACAGTTTGCCGCAATCTATACCGATCCAATTCCGCCCGAGTTTCTCAGCAACGGCCAAAGTTGTTCCCGACCCCGCAAAGGCGTCGAGTACATAGTCGCCAGCTGTCGTACAGGATGAGATAATTGGGGCCAGGAGGGTTTCTGGCTTTTGAGTGGGGTATCGCAGGTTCTCGGTTTTGTCTGCCGGTTGCAACATTGGAAGCCGCCACACGTCATCCAAGCGACGCTCGTCAGACTCGATATAGATCGCTTTGCCGTCCGCGCCTTTTACATTGACGAGTTTCTTCGTTTTAGCGTCCCATGCGCGTTTCAGAAGCCTCTGAGTCGACTCGCGTTCTAAGTACTGAGCTTCAAACTTGAACGACGGACCTTTAGAGTAAAAATATATGCACTCGTGATTGGACGGGAATCGTCCAATGTTTCCTTGCATCTTATTGTAGTACCACCAGATTATTTCATTTCGGAAGCGAGATTCTCCCATGACCTCGTCAAGAAGCACCTTGACGTAGTGGCCCTTCTTCCAGTCGGTGTGGACGAAAAGCACGCCGTCGTCGCAGAGAAGCTCTCTAATCAGAAGGAGTCTGCGTCGTAGGAACTCAAGAAACTCGCTTCCGATGACGCGGTCTTGATACGCTTTCTCAGATCCAGACGCCGCGAAGTCTCGTTTGGTGGCGAAAGGGGGATCAATGTAAATGAGCTTGAAGCCATGGCTCCCGTCGGGGTTGATGATCTCCCCTCGACGCTTCGCCTCCAACAGCGACTTCATCGTCTGTAGGTTATCCCCAAAGATGAGCATATTTTTGGCGTCGTCGCCGCTACCAGCGCCGCCGAACGTGCGCACTCGTTGGAGAGGAAGCGCGATAGTCTCGGCCAGAATTTCCTCTTCGCGCGCTTTGCCTCCGTAAACTAGCTCGTACTCCCGGCGATCTGGGGGGAACAGTATGCGCGCCCAGTCTGGCGAAGGAGCATCACCTTTGGAGAGAATATCGATTAGCGCCGCGCGCTGGTCTGGCGTCATGGTCCTCGGCCCCTGTCAGTCCGTCTGCATAACTCTCCCACGTGCCTCAAGCTACCCGGCCAAGGTCATGACCGCTCGAATAAGGCGTGTGAATGAGGGGCTGAGTATGAGGGCAAGATAAAAGCCACAAGGTGCGGCGGGGGTGGGTGGCAGATTCTCTGTTGAATTTCAATCAGATACGACAAGGCGCGTTTTGGGCTCATAACTTGCCGTTTTCGATATCTCATTGAGTTATCGCGATAAATCACACCTTTTTTGGCGTTTCGCAGGCCTTTTGAGGGGCCGGACCGCTATCGGCCAGTCAAGGGCGGCTACGCCGTCGCGGGGCGATGAGCCCGTGCCGCGCTCACCCCTGACAGTCCTCTCGCGACCCGGCGTAAGTCCGCCATAGCGACGTTGTTGAAGGTCAGGCCGTCAGTCGAACACCTGGTCCGCCGGTAGCGTCTGCCGGAATGAACACGACCCCGGCCTCCTCGAGCGAGTTCTGAATCCGCGCCATATTGGTGGTGAGGATTGCCCCTTTGCCGGTCTCGAAACGCAAGATGGTGGAGTCGGCGACACCGGATCGTTCTGCCAACTCGCGAACGCTAATTCCGAGCGCAGCGCGAGCCATACGAACCTGCACAGCATGCATCATGACGGAAATTCCTCTTTCCATGGCGGAATTTCGTTGACATCGTCGCTGAAATTCAGTCGAGTGTAGTGGAGATTCCATCAAACTCCACCGCTCAGCGATGACTGGGCGACCGAGCGTTTGCGCGGGAGGTTCCGCATGCCTGATTTCCAGAGGATATCCTGGCACCAACAATGGCTGGCGCTCAATGACGAGTATGCCCGGCAGTTAGACCTTTGGGCGGTGGCCTTGGCGCGCCTTGAGCGCCAGCGGGGTTGGTTCGCCATGTCAGACGCGGATCGCGATAGGGCGGAGCGGGCCAGCGGACTTACGGACACAAACACCCGCCTGCGGTTGATAGACCGCCGCCTTCGCCGCTCGTTGCGCTTCCTGCCCAAGACACCGGCTATCGATATCGAGGGCGTCGTTGCGAACCTCCAAGTCGCCGAACGCCTCCTGGCGCCGGAAGAAAACCGCATCGTGCATGGACTGATCGTCCGGGCCGCTCGCGATCTCTCACGTTTGAAGCCTACGTCATGACCCGCGCTCGTCGGGACCCTGACCGACTTTTGGCCCAGGCGCTTGCGGGGAATGCTCGAGCTTTCAAGGAAATGGCCCTAGCCGGAGGCTCGGAGATCAACGGGTCTCGTTTCTACTTTCTGGCCATCGCCATCGAACTATCTCTGAAGGCCTACCTACTCCAGCGCGGGATCACGGACGACTGGAACCGCATTCACCTGCGGCATGATCTGACCAAGGCGCTGAGATGCGCTCGCATGGCAGGCTTGCGCCGTCTGCCGGATGGACTTCCTCAACTGACCGCCGCCCTCAGCCCGCTCTATGCTTCCGGGGCGTTGTCCTTTGGCCAGGGCAGGCCCGTACTCCTGATGACACCGGAAGCCGCAGACAAAGTGGTCAGCGACCTCCTATCGGCTGTGGCGGCCGCAATGGACGACAACGGGCAGGCAGACACATGAACCGCCAGAAGGCCTCACCACGACGCATTTTAAGGCGCTCGGCTGTCCCTGATCACAAGCTCGCCCTGGCTAGGGCGATCCTCCAACTCCCGATTGATTTGCGGGACGTGTTTCTGCTGCACCGGATCGCGGGGCTGTCCTACGAGGAAATCGGCCAGCAACTCGGCATCGAGCGGGGCGTGGTTCAGGCCTATCTGGCGGAAGCCTTGGCGCGGATAGTTCGCGCGGCGCCGCCCACCGAGACCTGACGTGGTCGCCCTGTCAGAGCTACGCTTGGGCCGTCACCTGCGGGCGAGACTATCCGCCTTCCTGTCTTTGCGCGCGGCAGCGCGAGGCGTGCCCTCTCGTAGGATTGGGTTGTGTGAGATCGGGCTCACGCGCTCGATCATGACGGGATGCCGATCCCGCCGCACGATGAACGTCCAGGGCCACCCGAACAGCAAGGCAGCGCGCTGGCCGTCACTGATGACCTCCCTCGCGATATCCCGGTCACTGACGAAGAGGTCCGCATTCTCGACGCGTGGTTCGGGAATCTTCTGGATGCGTTTTGGGGGCTGGAAGACTGACCATCACAGGAGGACGGCATGACGCAGGCGCTGATCTCTTTGGAGGCGCTGGCGAACGTCCAGACCCGCGCCGCACTCTATCTTCGGGTCTCAACCGGCCGTCAGGCCGATAGCGATCTGTCGATCCCTGATCAGCGGCGTCAGCTCGAAGCCTACTGCCAGTCCAAAGACTGGGAGACGGCGGCGGAGTATGTGGAGCCGGGCAATACCGCGACCGACGACCGGCGTCCCTCCTTCCAGTCCATGATCGAAGCGGCGCTTACAAAGCCCGCAGCCTTCGACGTGATCGTGGTGCACAGCTTCTCGCGCTTCTTCCGAGATCAGTTCCAGTTCGAGTTCTACGTCCGGAAGCTGGCGAAGAATGGGGTGAGACTCGTCTCGATCACCCAGGACCTCGGGGACGACCCGATGAGCACCATGATGCGTCAGATCATGACGCTCTTCGACGAATACCAGTCGCGAGAGAACGCCAAGCACACCCTGCGGGCCATGAATGAAAATGCGCGGCAGGGCTTCTGGAACGGCGCCCGGCCTCCCATCGGCTATCGGATTGTCGAGGCCGGACAGCGCGGCGCCAAGGTCAAGAAGACGTTGGAGGTGGACCCGCTTCAGGCTGAGACGGTTCGCACCATCTATCGCTGGGCGCTGAGGGGTGATGGCCAGAGCGGACCGATGGGGCTCAAGACCCTCGCAACGACGCTCAATGACCGTAACATCCGCACCCGCGACGGCGGGCGTTGGGGCATCGCCGCCGTTCATCTGATCCTGACCCGCTCGACCTACATGGGCGAGCACCGGTTCAACACGCGCGATCACAAGACCCGTCAGCCCAAGCCGGAATCGGAACACGCCGTCATGAAGGTTCCGCCCATCATTTCGCGCGAGGAGTTCGAAGCGGTCAGAGCGAAGCTCAAGGCTCGCAATCCCAGGTGGACGCCGCCGGGCGTATCGAGCGGCCCGAATCTTCTGACCGGCATCTGCTTCTGCGCCGCCTGCGGCGGCGCGATGACATTGCGGACGGGGCGAGGCCAGGCGGGGGGCCAGTACCGCTACTACGCCTGCTCGACCAAGGCGCGCATGGGCGCGGCGGGGTGCAAGGGCATGGCGGTGTCCATGGATAAGCTGGACGAGGCCGTGATCGCCCACCTCGAGGATCGGCTCTTGGAGCCGCAGAGGCTTGAGAGGTTGATGGAGCAGCTTCTGGATCGTCGGCAGGAATGGGCGGACCAGAGACGCACCCATGTCACCGAACTACGTAAACGGGCGACCGAGGCGGAAGCCAAGCTTAACCGACTTTACGAGGCCATTGAGAACGGCATGCTGCCCCCGTCAGACGGTTCGCTAAAAGAACGCGTGGATGAGCTGACCCGGATTCGGGATCAGGCTCGGATCGACGCGGAACGGATCGTTTCCTCAATCGAGCGTGTCGCTCCGACCATCACCGCCGACAGCCTTCACCGCTTCGCGACGGCGGCGCGCCGCAAACTGAGGGACCGGGAATGCGGGTATCGCCGTGACCATCTGCGCGCCCTGACTCAACGTGTGGAGGTCGTTAGCAAGACCGAAGCACGCATTATCGGCTCGCGGACCGATCTTCTGCGGGCCTTAGCGTTTAGTGATGATGGGAATTTCACCGCCGTTGGCGGAGTTCTCGGTTTTAAACCGAAGTGGCGCACCCGACAGGATTCGAACCTGTGACCTCTGCCTTCGGAGCAATTATTAGCAGTCTATCCGAAACGTGCGATGGACTACGCTACAGTGCGATAAGGCACTGAAATAACTTTACTTTCCAGCGCATCACGACGGAAAAACGTAACCGGCTCTACGCTGTGGTTTTCCCCCATGTGCTTACGTGGTGCTTACGCGAGAGCCCAACTGGAAAGGATAAATTCCATGCCAAAGATATCGAAACGGCTTGTTGAGAGCGCCATAACCAAGCCCAACGACTACGTCATCTGGGACGATGATCTACCCGGTTTCGGGTTGAGAGTCTTCGCGTCGGGCAAGCGCAGCTATGTGATCCAATATCGAAGCAACGGATCTTCCCGGCGCTTCACTATCGGCCTTCACGGTATCTGGACGCCCGAGACTGCACGACGCGAGGCGAAGGCACAACTCGGGCGCGTGGCTCAAGGCGACGATCCGGCTGAAGAAAAGCTGGAGGACCGAAATGCCATGACGATCAAGGAGCTTTGCGAACGCTATATCGGCGATCTCCATGCGGGTCTTATCCAGGGCAAACGTGGTCGGCCCAAGAAGCCAGCAACAATCACTACCGATATCGGCAGAATCAATGGCCACATCATCCCGGTCCTCGGGAAAAAGCGCGTGCGCGATCTGAGTAAGGCGGACGTGACGAAGATGATGAACGACATTCTGATCGGGAAAACGCGCGCGGTCAGGAAGACCAAGAACCTTCGTGGCAAATCCATTCTTCGCGGTGGACCAGGGGCAGCAAGTCGTACTGTCGGCTTACTCGGTGGGATTCTTACCTATGCGAATGACGCTGGGATTGTGGATCGAAATGTTGCCCATGGGATCAAGAAACCAAAGGATCAGGTTAGAAACCGACGCCTAAGCACCGCCGAGTATCGAGAGATGGGTGAGGCGCTGAGGCGAGCGGCAACCGACCCTGATCTTGCTATGATGACCGACATCGTTCGTCAGATTGCCCTGACCGGTTGTCGGCGCAGCGAAATCATTGGTCTGCGGTGGAGCGACGTGGACCTCTCGAACAGTTGCCTACGACTGTCGGATTCAAAGGAAGGCGCGTCGATACGCCCGATTGGCCTTCCGGTGGTCGAGTTCCTGGAGATGCAGCGCGAAGTTGCTGCGGGAGATTACGTGTTTCCTGGATCGCGGGGTGGCAAGGCGTATGGCGCCTTTCCCAACAAGTGGAAGAAGATCTTCGCCGGGACTGCACTTGAGGCGATCACAGCCCATGTCCTTCGGCACAGTTTTGCGAGCATTGCCAATGATCTTGGCCTCAGTGAGATCACAATTGCAGCGCTCCTTGGCCATGCCAACAGTTCGGTGACCAGTAGATATGTCCATACGCTGGACAACACACTCGTCATGGCGGCCGACACTGTCTCGGGGTATATTCAAGGCCTACTGGACGGAAAGGAATTCAAACAAACTGCCTATGCCTTTGACAGATTTGCGAGAAAGGCATCTCTTGAGCAGTTTCTTCAGAACGCCATCGAGTAGTTATCCCGGGGCTGCGTTAGGTTGGGCCACTATATAAGACTGAGCATAACTTGCGCTTCTGGATTCAGGCATGCGATAGAGTGCCATCTAACTATTGTCTCCCAGAAGAAGAACGCAAGGATCGCTTTTTGGGGTCAAAATGGTCGTCTGCCGCTTGCCTCTGGTCACGCTGACACGGAAATTCTGCCGCGCCTGATCGTCGATCTGCTCCTTGGAGTTGAAGCGCACGATCCTGTCGCCATTGTAGGGCGGCTGCCCCTTTCGCTTGATCGGCCAGTGTTCAAAGATGATGACCTCGTCGAACTGCTTTCCCTTCGCCTTGTGCATATTCATCACGACGACCCCGGATTCGGGCTTCGCGTTCGTCGAGAAGTGCTCCTGAATGAAAGCCTGCCGCGTAATAGCTAGGGCATTGCGATAGCCGCCACTGTCACGCCAATCTTGGGACAGCTCCTGACGAAGCTGGGTGCCGCGCTCTAGAATGCGGAGATTGCGCACCTCTTGCCCAATCTCCTTCAGGCGCGCGCAGCCCCCATCCTCCAGAACCCGCCGCACTGCGCGCCAATCCTCGTCGGGATCACCCGTCAACATAACGGCACGGGCCTGCTCGTAGACGGCAATCATGTTGACGAGGATGCTGTTTTTGCGGATCGCTTTGCCTGCCGTCTGACAGGCCAGCCACTCGTCGTAGGCCTTGCGGATGTTCGTGGCTTCCTTGAGCGCCCCCTGTGTCGGCCCATCGCCGCCCTTGCCCTGAAAGTAGTTGCACATCAGGTCGATGAACTGGCCGAAATGGCGGTCGTCGGCTGGCTGCATGAGAAGAGCGATGATTTCCGCGCCGAGAATGGCGGCTTCCAGTTCGATGACTGCCGAGTGGGGCACCTCGACCATGCCGGCAGGAGGCTGGCGGAAGGCATCGGATACTAGGCGAGTCATTTTCTTTGTCGGCACCAGAACGGCCAGTGACCAATTGACGACGCCCGCATCCACGAGACGCTTCCGCGCCTTGTAAACCGTCGTCACGAGCTTGGTCATCGCCGGATCGAGAAACGGGTCGAAGACATCTAACTTGATGCCCTTATAGGAATCCTGCCGGAATTTCCCGGTGAGCACGTCATTGCCGAACAGGGCAATCTCGGTTCCGGCGCTACGGTGATTGACTGTGCTCAGGTCCACTTCTGTTGGCTTGAAGGCTTCCCGGAAATGGTCGAGTCGGGCAGGATCGGCGCCGATCCAGTCGTAAATGCGTTGCTCCGGATCCGCCAAGGCGATCAGGCGGCAGACTTCGCCCAGCGCCTGGACAACACGCCACTGCGCCTCGTTGGTGTCCTGGAACTCATCGAGGATGACGACAGGGTACATGATGGCGATAAGGCGTCGGATACGCGCGCTGCCATGTATAAGGTCGCCCACATAGGGGGCATAAAGATCAAAGCACACGCGGCCGTCTTCCGTTGCAAGGCGGGCCCGTTCCGTCTCTTCCGCGGTCTTTTTTGCTGCTTTCTGCGCGTCCGTTAGATTCCGGACGGGGAAGCCTGATCGGGCGGCCGAGAGCGCGATAGCCTCACCGGGCGGCGTGAGAATGAAGAGTCGCCGCGGCAGCCCGATGAGATAGCCGTGCGCCTTAAGGATGCGCCAGAAAAAGGAATGGTAGGTTTCCACGTCGATGAGGCGCTTCTGAGCGGGCGGGATCTGCTGCTCGTACTCGATCGCCTCGACCACGCGGGAAACCGTGGCGCGGGCAAAGCTGAGGAACAGGACCTTCTGACCGGGGCGAAGGTCCCACTCGGCAATCTGCGCCGCCTTGAGGATGGAGATGGTGGTCTTGCCGGAGCCCGGCCCGCCTGTGACCAGGAGATGACCGCCCGACTCCATGATATCCTGTTGGCCCTTAGTCAGTTCCATGTACGACCGCTTCCAGGTGCTCCTCCGCAGCGACGGGTGCGGCAGGTTGGTCACCGCCCGCAGGCGCAGGAAGACAGGCATCCTTCAACTTGACCGCCGCATGCCGGAGCCATTGGGGAATCTCAGCCTCACTGCATTGCGCGAGAAAATCGGCAATGCCCCAGCTCCCCTTCGACTTGGCGAAATAGTCCGTCAGGGCGGCAGCGGCCTGCGCCTCCGGATCGGGATATTTCTGAGCCAAGTCTTGGGGCCAGTCGATCAGCTTGGTGAACCGCTTCAAGGCGGCCTCCGTCGTGCCTTTCAGCACCATGGCCTCAAAGCCTTTTTCGTCGTGCATCAAGAGCAGATCGACCTGCGCCTCAATGAGGTCCTTGTTGGCGTCGCTCTGCTTGTCGCAGATCGCGAAAGCCCGTTTTCCGAGGTCTCGGTAGAGCTTGGCCATGCCCGGGATGTCGGTTTCACCGCCGGCATCAACAATGCAGACGCCGAGCGCCTCAAGGGATGCGTAGGAATCGGGTTTGAGCTCCGCCAGGCGGCGGCACGCGACGGGGAAGGCCGAGGTTTCAGTGGCGCCCTCCGCCACAAGAACACGGCGGGCAAGCAACCCCTCGCAGAACCGCGTGCGAAACTGCTGCCGATAGCGTTTCAGCTTCACATTGTCCGGGAGAGTGATGGCCTTTTGCTCCAGGACCCCTTCTCCATCGCGCCCGAGCACCACAGTCTCCTCGACCGCGAACTCCTCCAAAACATAGGGAGAGTGGGACGTGAAGAGCGTCTGTGACGCGAGCTTCCGCACCTCGTGAACGATACGCTTCTGCGCGTAGGGCGGGATTGCTGTCTCCGGCTCCTCCATGGCGAAGATGACATTCTGCTTGTCCTGGGCGATCTGGGAGAGCATCGCCAGGACGAGCATGTTAATGGTGCCAGTGCCCTGCCGATAGAACGGCGCCGCATGGTCCCCGTCACCCGTAGCGATGAAGGCCGTGATCACCTTGCGCAAATGCTCGCGGGTCAGATTGGAGACCTTGAGATGGGGCTCCACGCCCCACTCTTTCGGCACGTACTTCTTCAACGCCGTGTTGATGCTCTCCAGCACGGGGGAAATGCCGAGCTTCGGATCACTCGCGACCGAAATGCCGGCCAAGGTGCCGAGGGTGGCCTCCCACATCTGTGGTCTGACTTCTTTGAGTCGCAGGATGATGTCGAGCAGACTGCCCCGCTCCAGGCTCAGGGCGCGTGAACCTGTGCGAAGGGAACGCAGGTAGAGGAAGCCGCACACCTGCTTGTGTTTCCTGGAGAACGGCTCGGGCCGGTCGCTCTCGGTTAGGCTGCGGGTGAAATAGGTCTTCCCCTCGAAATCGTCCTCCTCGGCGTCGTACCAGCCGAGGAACGTGACACGCAGCGCTTCGGTGATGGTGGCGGCATCCACACCGGCCGGATTCGGCTCGTCGTAGAAGGTGTCGGTCGCTCCGTCCCAAAATTCGGTGTAGTCTCCGAATTTCCCTTTTTGCTCGTCGGTGAGGTCGGCAACGGTCACCTCGATCTCGATCCTCGGTGGTTCGACGTCGGTTTCCGGTGCCGGAAGCTCCCCATCGCCGCCGTCACTAGCCGCTTCGGCCGCTGGCGCAGCAGGCGCGAGAAGATACGTCCCCCGGAAGAAATCGTGTTCATCGATAGGCGGCTGACGATTGAGCCGGTCAGGCCCAAGGACCAGATCAAGCGCTTCGAGTATGGTCGTCTTGCCGGTGTTATTGTCACCGATAAGCACACCATGCTGCGGCAGCAGCAAAGTCGCGGATTTAACGCCCCTGAAGTTACTTATCGTTATCCGACAAGCCCTCACATCTACCCCCTTTGCTTGGACTCTCCTTGAAACCCGATGCTAAACCTCACTTCTATCTCGAGCGGCCACTGTTCACGCAAATTGACCCATCATGGTTGGACAAAGACGCGACGTCAGCGATGCTGTAGACTACATTTTTATTCATCTTTGACATAGGTCACGTAGAAACCCTTGACCATTCGATGCTCTTGCATTCGCTCCCCCAGTGAAAAACCATTCATCTTCCGGGGGGTCGGCTGAAAAATATCCAGCCCACGATCCAGAACCATCTTCCATCCGGTGTCTGTGGTGATGTCGCGGGCATGGAGCGTTCCGCTCCCATCAAACGCCCAGGTGAAATCAACACCTGTGCCTGTGCAGGCCTCTGCGATCCCGTCCAGGCATTCCCGCTGCTCCTGAATGTTCCCATCATCAGGGGCGGTGACGAGATGCACTGCGACCTGATCCTCGGGCTGTTTACGCCGAATCAGCATCTCGATCAGTTCCATCACGTTGCGCGCCTGATGATACTTCCGGATATAGGGGTCGGTGACGATGATCCTGGTCGCACCATCCGTCCACGGACCAAAGATCTTGTCGAAACTGATGCCCTTGCGGTTTTCCGTGAAAACGACATGTCCAGGCTTCGGAGCAAACGCAGGGACAACGGCAACAGCAGGTGCTTCAGACGTGGCCGGCGCTGAAGACTGATGCGTGGGATCCGACATGGTCGCAGATTGCCCCCCACTGTCATCTCCATCGCCGGGCGATCGGCGATGGTAGAACTGGGGAAACTCCTCTTCCTCCAGCGTGGTGACAGGGTGCTTTGCGCCATCCGAGGCGACGTAATGGAAGTCCGCGTCCTCGAAGGTGCTGTCGATCCGCAGGAGCTGGTCCTTCACCCGCTTACGGCATTCAATCGCAAACCGCAGCAGCTCTTCAACTTCGGCTTCTGTCTCGCCTCCATTCGGGAAGATCAGCTTCAGCAGACCTGACATGGTTTTGTTGATCGCGGCGCGATCCCGGATATGGGTCTGAACGGGAACGGTGAAGAACCGATCCGGCCGGTGCGAGAAGTCCTCGGCACGCAGATGGCGCAGGATTTCGGCCAGATAGTCGACGATGAACCCATAGCCGGATGTGAACATCTCGCCCCGGATGATGTCGACCTCCCATCCGGGCAGATAGGCATGCAGCCGATCGATGAAGGCGCTGTCGTGGAACTGCGGCGGCAGGGCTTCGAACAGGTCGGTATTCTTCAGCATCCATGGAACATTATGGTCGGTGTTGCCGACGAAGGCGAAGCTGGCCTCGGCACCCATTGGATTTACACCGCGCGAAAACTGCTTGTTCGCCATGTAGTTCTTCATGATGTCGACAAGCGCCTTGTTGGCCGTCTTCTCACGGCCTGCAAACTCATCAAAGGCCACGACATCCCAATAACCAACCAACCCAATCCGCCCATTGGAGTTGTTCACGAAGAGCTTGGGAATTGTTATTTCCCCCCCCGAGATCAACTGACCATGGGGTGAGAACTCTGAATAGATATGCGATTTACCCGTCCCCTTAGGGCCAAGCTCAATAAGGTTGTAGTTGCGCTCGACGAAGGGGATCAGTCGCAACAACTGCAAAAGTTTTGACCTACGCCCGAAAAGAGAGGGATCAAATCCGATGCTCTGCATCAGCAGATCAATCCATTCTTCCGTGGTGAACTTGTCCCGCGTTTCGCAATAGCCGTCATAGTCCACGCGGGCGATCTGGATCGGCTTCAGCGTGTCGATGATCCAGGGGGAAATCCGGCTGTCTTCCGAAAATTCGTACTGCACATCGGCGATGCACCAGATGCCGGTAACCAGCAGTTTCGGGTGCGCCTTGACCGTGGCGCTGTCGATGGCAACCCGCTTGATTCCGAGGTTTTCGAACACCGCCTCATAGGCATCGGTCTTTTCATTCAGCGCCACGCTGACCTGATCGATGACCTTGTAGCGGCCTCGCTCCTTTATCGTCGACTGGACTAGCCCCGCTTCGGAACGATGGACGTAGTGCTTGCGCAGGATGTCCTTGACCGTCTCGATGCCCGTCGCAATCGAGGCTTCGTCATCGGTCGCGCAATATTGGCCGAGCAGGTATTCGAGCACATAGGTGGGAACAATGGCGTTCCCCTTCACCGCCTTCACCAGGTCCTTGCGGACCACGAAACCGGCAAAATGCTCGTTGATCTTGTCATCAAGGGTCGACATCGGCACCTCAGAAATCGAAATCTGTGCTGATCCCGCGTTTCAGCAGCAGCGGCTGCGAAGCGTGATCTTCGAAATGGCTGGTCTTGCCGATGCGCGTACGCACCTTCAGGAAGACTGTCTGATTGTTATAGGCGTCCGCCGCCTTGGACAGCAGGAAGCTCCGCGATAGCTCACGCTCGCGCGGATTCTCCGACACGAAATCGAATTCCAGCTCGGCTTCGTCAGAGATGAGCGATCCATCGTCTGCAAAGATCGCAGCATGCACCTGTCGGGGCTGCTGCTTCTCGGTCACCGGCTCTGCCTGATAGAAGGTGACCTGGATCTGACCTGTAGTGATCTGGGCACGGGCTGGCGGAATGATCTGCACCGATACCTGCCCGACATCCTCCTTGCGCTGCTTGCCCACACGCAGAACCGGCAGGACGATCTCCTGCAGACTCGCCCCGCCATGGACAAAGCGGCTTCCTGATCCCTTCACGCGCAGGCGGTTGATCGAGTTCGGGATCAGGATGTCCTGATCACCGCCCAACCCAAGCTGCGCGGCTGTAAACTTCTTCATACCACCGCTGCTGCTGAGGCCCTGTCCAATCACATAGCGCCGGTTGCGTGTAACGATGTCGCCTTCCGGCTCACTCAGCGCAAAACCGCTCTCTTCCAAAGCCTTGTGCTGCCACAGGAAGCCGTGGTCGGCAGTGATCAGGATGTTCGAGAAATTGGCCGAGGTCAGCTTGCGCACCAGCTTCACCAGATCCTCGATGGCGGTCTCTGCCGCTGCGGGAACATTCTCTTCCGTGGCGAGCTTGTCGCCAATCGCGTCAATCTGGTTGTGGTAGAGATAGAGGATGTCATGATCCCGGAAGAGGCCTTTGCCCTCTGACGATCCAAGGTTCATGAAATCCTTCGCCGCCAGAACCTTTACCCGGTCTCCAGCCCGGCCAGCAGCCAGCGCCTTTTCACGGGCGGCGGCACCCATGGTGCTTTCGCCGTCCAGAAGCACCAGATCATTGTCATCGCGGATCGTCAGTTGCCGGTGCGGCAAGAGCGCCGCCATTCCGAGCTGGGTATAGCTGGGCAAGGCCCCGATCATCGGCTTCAGATCGGCATCAAACCGGTTGAGCTTGCGGATCTCGCGCAGCGCCTCTTCGGCCACCTCATAGCGCAGCGCGTCCGAGATGATGACCACGACCTTCTGGTCCTTGCGCCTGAACTCTGCGGCCTGTTCGCGGTAGAAATCCATCTGACGCGGAAAGCCCGGAATCGCCCAGTCCGTCAGGCGGGCAACCTGGTCCTGCCAGGCATCGTTCAGCTTCAGCACGAAATTCGTGGTGTAGCGGTTTTCGACCGCTTCATAGAGCGCGGAGAGCAGCCCCGACTGCCCGCTTTTCTGCATGTGGTAGATGAACTTGCGATAGAGCTGGTCCAGCCGGAACCAGCTTGCGGAATAGCGCTTTACGCCATCAGACACGCTGGTCATCGTCAGGTCGGCTTCGGCCAGAGCCTGCTGGAACTCGGTCGCATAGCCGATGGCCTGATAGACATCGGCGTAACGGCCATACCAATGGCTCTGGCGGCGGTCGCGCACCCATTTCAGCACATCTGTCGCCGGCAGGCTTTGTTGGGCCAGCCCTTCAACGATGGCGACAACGATCCGCCGGTCCACTTCCTCGAAATGGTCATGCGGGATCAGGACGCGGAAATCGCGCGAGGCGAGATCATCCCTGATCTTCAACACATCCTGATAGTCGCCCGACAGTTTCTCGAACGCCTCACCCCACCGGCGCGAGGCGCTCCAGCGGCGGAACATCAGCGCGGCATCGGTATTCAGGGGCGCAGCCTCTCCCACGGCCCGCGCCCAGGCGCTGGAAAACAGCGTGATGGCGAAATCCTGAAAATCCGGGGTATCCGGCCTATAGCCGTAGCGCGTCGAAACCTCGTTCCAGAAAAACTCCGCCAGCCCGACCCGATCCACCAGCTTCAGCGCGTCATCACGGTCTTCGGCGAGTTCGGCCAGCAACGCCTCGATCACCGTATCCAGATCGCCATCTGCTCCGGCGCAGACCGCCAGCATCTTGCGGCGGACATCGTTGGCGCTGTGCGACGGGCGCTCCCGCTCGATGGCGCGCAGGGCTTCCAGCCGTTTGCCAGAACGATAGAATTCGGCGTGATCGCGCACGGCCGCTTCGTATTTTGCCGGAATGCCGAGATCCGCCACCCAGATCGCCGCCTGATCGGCGCGAAAGACGGCGCTGGCAAGTTGCACATCCAGCAGCCAGTTCTCAGGCATCGGCGGTTCCGGGCCATCCTTGTAGAGCAGGAACCGCGCCTTCGGCTCCTGCCGCAGCATGCGGTATTTCAGGCCGAATTCGTTGTTGGCGATCTCTAGCTTTGTCAAGCCGGGTAGGTCAACGGCATCGAACGCCGTGCGCAGATCGCGGGCGGCGTCATACCAGAAGACGATGCGATGGCCCTGATCCTCATAGAGCCGCATCAGGCCGGCGGTGATGCGGTCAGTCATCCGCAGCCTCCAGCCCCTTGATCGGCTTCAGCGCACCGGCGAACAGCGGATAGTTGCGCTTCACCCCGTCATCCAGATCGATGGCGATCTTCTGCTGCGCCATCGGATAGACGACTTCGCGTTCCCATTCGGTCAGCTCGGCGATCTGCTTGATGACCGTGGCCGTTTCCTTCTGCGCCTTTGTTTGTTGGGCGGGCGTAGCGGCAGGATCGACAGCCAGCTTTTCCAGTCGAGCGCGCTCGACTTCAAGCTTATGGATGAACTCGCGCACATATTGGTTCAGCACGACCGAGACGGTGTCGGGCCGGTAGCGGTGCATATAGATCAGCGCGTTGAAGCTGCCCTTGGGGCTGGAGAACATCCAGTAGATCGGGCGCTTCTTGTAGCGGCGCACATGATAATCAAAGAAATCCTTCGTGAACCAGCGACGCAGATCCTTGCCGAGCGCCTTCTCGATGAAAGCGAGGTTTTCGCGGAACTTCGCCTCGCCAAAGGTGACGCGCAGGAAGTCGCGGGCGCGGGTGACGATGTCATCGGCGAACCAGTCGGCATCCAGCACCGGGATGACATTGTCGCGGTCAGGCGCGAAGCTGGGCTCCCGCACGCGCGCCAGATACTCCTCGATCCCTTCGCCCTGATTGGCGAGGATCAGGCCAGGCGCGTCGAGGCTGTAGCGTCCGAACATGCAGCCCACGGCATAGTGGAGGAATTCGGCCATCGTATCCTCGCGCAGCCGTGCCTCGCGGTCCTCCTCCGTGCCTTTCACGCCATAGCGATAGGCCGGGTTGCAGGTGAGCGTGATTTCTTCGATCGGCACCTCGGGGGTGAGCTCGTCCTGCAAGCCATAGGCGTCGATGAAGATGCGGTTGTTCTCTTCCTCCAGCCGCTGCATCTCGTCCGTCATGCCCTGCCAATGGGCGCGGAGGCGGTCGTAGCTGGCCGCCAGTGTCTCGGCCCGGTGATCGGGCGCGAGCAGCGGCAACGTGTTAAAATCCCAGGAGGTTTCGTAGGCGTCCCAGTCAGACTTAGCAAATCGAGTGGTTTGTAAGTCTTGCACATGCAAATTGGCGAATTGGCTTGGCTTTGCGAAGGGAACACGAGCCAAATCACCAACTTGGAACGTCGAAGTCGGATTCACGCAACGCATAAATTGCGGCATCAGGCTACTACAAAGAAGACTTAGGACAGGGCTCAAATCATCCGGATGATGTGGGACACCCGATGAGCCCTTAACATCGAAGAGAAATCCCTCTGGAGAAAAACGCGCTGCAAAAGAACTTGTCGATATGTCGGACCAGGTTACGCATTCAAGAAACATTTTGTCGAGGTTCTGAATGTAGCGAGACCAGTGCTTTCCCTTGTTCCTGTAGGTAGCGAAGTCCTTCACCTCTTGTCCATCATGCTGCCAGTTTATAACGTGGCTTTGGTTTCCATACCATTTTCTATGACCCCCACCTTTGTTGTAGGGAAACCACTTATCTTCGCGCGATGCAGCGTCTTCGATGCTCGATGCATCAAAGCAGATTCCAGCGAATTTGACTTCAAACCACTGTTTCAGAAAGCGGTCATTATCGCCCGTGTTGAGCCCAACTGCTGGTTTAAATACATCGCCTACCGCATCAAGCTTACCGAAGCAGGACCTAAAGTTGTCCGAGATCCAATGGGCAATTGGCTGGCCTTCAATAGCTCCGAATGTCTCAGAACTGGCGCGTTTGAAAGGTGCGAGCCCCCTTGCCGCGAGGCCGAGCTTCTCTGATTTGATTGCTTCCGAGCGACCATCGCGTAGATCAATGAAATCCCCTGCAAACTCGCGGGAGCCGTCCCTGCAAAGCACAAAGGCGGTAGTTGAGACGACTTCTCCTCCGATTGAGTCGAAAGCACCAGTTCCCAAATGGGCCATTGACCTAATCGGAATACCCGCGACTACCTTTTCGCGCAGCTTCTGGTGACGAGACAAGAACATCCAGCTCTGCATGGTGATCATACCGACAAAGCCTTTTGTGAAAGACAATCCGGCAGATCTTTCGATGAACATTGCAAAGAGGTCTGATTTTGAATCCGGATAGATTTCCTTCGCGAACGCATCCAGCTTACTGTTCATCCCTTTCCCGCCCATATACGGCGGGTTGGCCACTACCACGTGGTATCCTGGCGACAGCGCCTCGGCCATGCGTAGCACGCCTACGACACGCTCCTGCACCTCCTTCAACAGCAGGTCGGCACCGAAATCCCGCGCTTCGACCACCCGCAGCGTCTCGGCCGGATCGCGTAGCTTCGGCACGATCAGCGAGCCGAAGTTCTTCGCCTGCTCGAACTGCCCCAGCGTCTCGCGCAGTTCATCGGTGAACAGATCCTTGCCCACCACGGCGGCCACGTCTTGCATCTCGGCAGGCGTGAAGCGCACATCTTGAAGCACGGCGATGTCGGGCTTGTCCTCCATCCGCAGGAACCGCCGCCGCCCCAGCTTCGCCGCTGCCTTCATCGACAGCGCAAAGGCCGCCAGCGCCCCGGCGCGATCATCAATCTCGATGCCGGTCAGATTGTGCTTCAGGATCAGGCCCGGGATTTCGGCCGCGTCATGGCCTTCCTCGGCATAGATTTCAAAGAGCAGGTCAAAGGCATAGGTCAGCATATGACCCGAGCCGCAGGCCGGATCGCAGATGCGGATATCCTCGGGCCGGGTGATGCGCAGAAAATCCGTCTCCGGCTCTTCCGGCGCGATGTAATAGTCCATCTTCGCCGCCAGCTTCGATTGCGGGCGGTTCAGCAGCCACAGCCGCCCCAGCGAATTTTCCACCAGATAGCGGACGATCCAGTGCGGGGTGAACAGCTGCGTCGCGGCGGGGATATTCTCGGCCGTGATCTTCTGGTTTTTCTTCAGGCCCGCAAAAACCTGATCCTTCTTTTCGCTGATATAGAACTGGTAAAGCCAGCCGATGATCTCGACATCCTGGCAGGCCTCTTCCGTCATCACCTCGCGCAGGCGGGCAAGGATGCTGTCCGGCGACAGAAGATCGTCAGGCATCAGCAGTTCGGTATAATCCTCGGCCCGGTCGAGCATGTCGGCACGCTCAAACATATAGGGCATCGCGCCGTGCCATTCGTTGCAGGCATGGATCAGCAGTAGCCGATAGGCCTCTGCCTGCCCGTCATGGGCGGGGCGGGTGCCGTTCAGATATTCGGCAATCTCTGGGCAGGCACGATCCGGCAGGTTGCCGGCCATCGCCTCGGCCAGAATTTCAGGCCGGGTAGCGCCATCGGCAGGCGACACCACGCGCGGGTTGGTCAGGCCCGTCACATCCATGAAGCGCAGCGCGATGAAGCGGTTGAACCAGGTATAAGCGGCCTGCTCGATCACCTGGGCGCGGCTGCTGTTGGCCGCAGCTTCCAGCTTGGCAATCGCTTTCGGATGCTCGCGGCGGGCCGCTGCGCCCTCGGCGAGCACCATATCCAGCCGGGCGGTGACCTGATCGATCAGCAGGTTGCGCGCGCTTTGCGCAAATTTCTTCAGGGCGTTGGTATCCATCAGACAATCACTTTCTTGCCCGCGCCGATCTCGGCCAGCAGGGTCTTTTTCATCTCGTCGAGGTAGCGGGTCACATCGTCTGCATCTTCGAGATAGGTTTTCGCGAAGGGAACAGTGATCGACTGGGCTTTGACATATTGGGGTTTCACCGGTGCCGGCGGCACATATGGCGCTGGATGAGGTTCGGCCACGCCACCTGCAGGTTGGGGCTGCGGCGCGGGCGTCGGCGCCGCTGCAGGCGTCAGTTCGGCGATCCGCGTCAGCGTGTCGGCCAGAAGGTTGGAACGCACCTCGGTCGCCCGATGGCGCAAGGCCGGGATCAGGGCTTGCGAAGCCACGGCGGATTTCTGCGCGGCGAGCTCATCGCGGATACGGGTCTGCTGCTCTGGCGGTAGCGCACGGAATTCCGAGGTCTGGGTGGTTTTCTCGGCCACCTCTTCAATCGCCGCTATGACGGCGTTGCGCTCTGCCAGAACAGTTTGTTCGATACGCTCCTTCAGGGCGTAGAAATCCGCCTTCAGTTCCTGAATCGCGGTGCCTTTGAAGCACTGCGGATCGGCCAGCGCCTGACGCAACGTATCGGCGGCAGGAGCGTCGGCAAAGGTGACGTTCTGATCCTGAGCGGTCAGGAAAGCGCGCACCTCGTCATAGATGACCTTCTGCGGTCCGGACATGAAGCTGCGGACCTTGTCGAGGATATCCTCCTTGGCATCCAGCAGTTGATCTTCCTGCCCGACCGGGCCGGTAATGAACCATGTCGCCGACTGGTCGCGCATGCTGTCGAGCAGAGTTCGCAGAGGATCGAGGGCTGCAATAAAGGGATAGCCAGCCGACTGCCGGCCAAGGCTATCCAGTTCGCTGGTCAGCTTGCGCAACTGCACCTGCCACTCCGCCCCGAGACTGCGGGCGTCATTGCCCGAGGCGGGCAGATCGAACAGTGCCTGAAACAGCTCGCGCGATTTGCGGATCTGGGGGCCGGTGAACTCGATCTGCGGAGAGAGCAGAATATTGCCAAGGGCATGGCTGTTGCGCAGCCCCTGCACCAGAGCATCCCCTTCCAGCAGAGCGCTGTCGGCCCGAGCTTCGAGCTTGCCGCGCGCGACAAGGCTCGCGGTCAGGCACAGCACCGCAATGGACGGCCAGCCATAAGGTTTGGCGCCGAACTTCTCGACAAGTGCCTTGACGGAGACTCGCGTCCCAAGACGCATCTGGGCCTGAGCGTGATTCAACACGTCCTGCTCGGCTTCGGTCAAACCGCTGCCTTCGCCGCCGAAAAGCCCGCCATCGATACGGCCGGCACGCCCAAGATCGGCTTCGGTGTAGGTGGCGCCGCGCAGCACAGGCAGGCTGGTATAGACCTTGTCGACCAGGACCTGGAAACCTTTGACCAGTCGTTCCTGCGGGTCTTCGCCTCCGATTTCCAGCTCAGCTCCACGCACGAACAGTCGGGCATCTGCGATCAGGCCACGCAGCCGCTGCACCAGTTCCTTTTCGCGCCGTGTATTCTGGTCACGCTTTTCCGCAATGATGCGATCACGACCGGGCTGAGCGTCACCGCTGGTGACCTGACGGGCGAATTTCACGGTCTGGAGCCAGAGGACGAGATCGCGCGTGAAGCGCACATCACGTCCCAGCAGGACAACCATCTCATCGCTTGCCATGCTATTCGAGCGAACCACATCCGGCGCGTCGGAATCGTCGCTGAAGGGCGAGACGATGTTCACCGAAAGCTCATGCTCCCGGTTCAGGCTGTGCCCGTCGAGCTTGCGGGTAAAAGCATAGTCCACACCCGTGCCGGCATGCTTGATCTTGCCGTGACGGAGGATCGCCCCAAACGCCAGTTCATCGAGCTGCCGCTCAATCTCTGCGGGATCGACGGCAATTGCCTTGATCTCGGCCTCGACGTCCTTTTCCTCGTTGGTGAGGAATTCATAGACCTCACCATTACGCTGGATCAGCGTCTGACGTTCCAGAAGCGACAAAGCCTCTTCGATATTACGGCGCTGCTCGGTCTGGTCCGCCTCGAACCGGGACAGCAGGAGGATCGATATGTTGCGGGCAGTCGGCTTGAATTCCTTGACATATTTGACAAGGAACAGGACTTTCAGAACCCGAACCGCGAAGTCATCGCCAAGGTTCTTCTCGGCCAGTTGGATCGACTGCTGAACCGAGGATTTGAGGGCAGTGCGAATCCCCTCGAACATCAAGTCGAAGGTCGCCAGCCCCCCGACCGGCGTATCCGCCAGCTTTTTGGCCACCTCCTGAAACACCCCCAACATGGAGCGTTCACCGACCGAGCTGTGCTTGCCCTCAAAGGCGTTGTGCTGCGAAAGGCCCATGATCGCGCGTTGGAACAGATCATATTGGTAATTCGGGAACGGGTAGCTCGCGACGAACTGCTCCTTTCCGGAAAAATTCCTGAACTTGAAGGAATTATCGCCGAAATCGAACAGAGTGCGCAGGTTGTTCTCCTCAGCATCGTAAAGATTGCCGAGGGTGATCTGACCGGCCTCGGTCTTGGCCAGAAGGCGGCGCTGAATGACTTCGGCCACATCCTGGGAGTTCAGCGGCATCCGGTTGGCGAAGCGTGCCTGAATTTTAGAGAAGTCATTCTCCTGCTGCGCCGTCAGATCACCGATGACCGAACCCATGTCCTGCTGGGCGGTGACAACAATCCAGGCCTGCCCCTTGCACTTCGTGTTCAGGCTTTCGGCGATGGTTTGCAGGTTCGTCATGAGTTTGACGTTGTCGGCGATATACTGCCCGACCTCATCGACGAAGAAGTTCAGCCTGAACTTTGGTCCCTGCGCATCGATCCACGACTTCACCATGTTGGCGAAATCTTCGATCGAGACCTTGGTATCCTTGCGATACTGGCCAAGAATATCCTTGACCTCATCGCCCGTGACCTCCGCGAAGGCGGCGGCAATGTGCTTGCCTTCCATTAAAGCCTGTTCGCGCCCACGCTCCCAGGGCTTGCCGGAAGACTGCTCGAAAGCCGCCTTGAAGGCATCAAGCTTCCCCCGGCTATCCAGATCACGCTCGAACTGCGCGATATGCGGGAGTTTGCCGTAATAGCCGCACATCTCGTCAAAGACTTTCTGGAAGACGGCCAGAAGCGCATCGACATCCGTCTTCGAGATCACATCCGCCTTCTGGTCGATATTGAACAAGACCGACCGGGATGGAATCGACACTGCCTTGCGCAAGGCCCCCGCCAGCATTGGGTTGCCTGCGAGCTTTCGCTCAAAGATTTCGACGGCGCGCTGCCCCTCGACCTCGTCGTTCTCCAGAAGGAGGGCGAGCATCTTCAGCAGGTGAGATTTACCTGATCCGAAGAAGCCCGAAATCCAGACGCCGTTCGCGGTATCGTAATTGTTATAGGCGTCGAGGAATTGCTCCAGTCGGGCGCCGATCTCATTGGTGATGACATATTCATCGAGCTCGGTCAGGAGGCTGGCCTTGTCGTCAGCCTTGATCACCCCATCGATCGAACGGTCGACCGGCTTGGCAAAGATGTCACGTAGAAGAGTAGCCATCGGTCAGACCTCGTAATTCATGATATTGAACGCGCGGTAATATTTGTCGTCATGCAGCAAGCCGAACAGTTCCAGCGATGCTCCTGTCGCTAACGCGTGCGTGTATTTCCCCGGAAAGAACATGACCGTCGGGCGGTCTTTCGCGGTGCTTTGCAGATTGTTGAGTACGTTGTGCGACCGCAGGTAGGGGTAAACTTCGCCTACGCCTGACAGGAAAATCACGTCGTGCGGGACTTCTTCAATGCGCCGCGCAATCTCTGGAATGAGGTGCGCCTGCGGGTCCAGAACGCCCTGCAACAGCTCCTTGAGCTCCGCCTTTTCCGTTTCGGCTTCAACCTCAAGGATCTGCTCGAAGATTCCCCGGTCTTCGAGGATCCTGAGCGAAAGGTCGTAGAGATCGATATCGAGGACGCGCACACCAGCGTGGCTTAGCCGGGCGATCAGATCCTCGCGATCCTCGCCCAGGCTCAATCCGTCTTCTGCATCAAAAGCGCAGATGAAAAAGGGAACCTCGTTTCCCAGCCCTTGCTTTTGCAAGAACCGATCACTGGAAATTACCCTGAATAAGTGCTCGGCGCGGGCGCGCCGATCAGTTTTCGTACCCAATATTACCCCCCATTTCCGGGAAAGACCCGCAAGTCCGCCGGATTACTCTCCTCAATCAGCCGCTTCATGCGCCCCGACAACCAGATCGGCTGAATTCTGCCCTCGACACTTCTCAAGCCAGCTTCACGCAATATCCGAAACAGGACCTGACGCAATTTCGCACAGGTTGAGGCTGAAAGCTCAGCAAGGCCAGGATCACTCTCGGCTTTCTCCGCGAGAAAGCGGTCAAAAACCTCATGGCCCAGGTCGAGCCGCCATGATTGGTAGCGTTCGCTGATCACCTCGACTGCGAATTCGTATACAAAGCGATAGGTCCGGCAGACCGCCAGCCACACCATTGCCTGCTGTTCAGCGCGGTCAGCCTCTGCCGACAGGTACTGGCGCTCGGCATCCGAGAGATGGCCTATCCGGTCGTAAACTTCACGAAGCGTGCGAGTTTGCGAGGCCCGTTTGGGCAAGGACGACGCGCCCTGGGCCAGCAAGCGCTCACGAGCAGACGACCAGCTCTCACCGGATTGATAGCCTTGCGCAATCGCGAGGCTCTCATTGAGCATGAGCCCGCCCACACCAAAGGACATCCGGTATTTCGGTACGGCCGACATCATCGGGGCGCGACCCCGCTTGCCATGTCAGCGTCATCGAACTCATGCTGCGCACGCGCAAGGGCGGCGGCAACCTCCTGTTCGTCTGCTGCAACGATATGCTGGGTCCGGGGGTCTCGCAGCCTTGCCCCCTCAAGGAGCCCCAGCCGCTTGAGTACATAGAACAGCATGGCATAGCGAACTGTGAGTACAGCGCGCCCATCCACCATGTTGTAGTCCTTTGCAACCACCGCCTGCTGACCGGCCGACAGTTCGGGATGCGGCACAATGATGATGTCGAATGATTCTTGCCACAGCCTGTCCTGAGCCGCACCGGCACCCGGCTCACCGAACGCGCCGTATCCCAGGACGCGCGAAAGCAGGAAATCCTTGAACCGAGCCGTTTCATGGCACCAGGCCCGAACATGCCAGCGCAGACCATCAAAGCCAAAGGCATGGGGAGTGATCCGCCGCCATGCCGGATCGGGTCGATCGCGGTTCATGGATTGATAGTGAAGCTCGAGCGACCTTTCATCCCGAACTGCCGCCAGAACTGAACGCAGAACTTCGGTATCGATCTTGCGGCGCAAAGTAAGTGCGATATCCATGTCAGGCGGGGTCGAAAGCCAGTTCGAGCCTGGCTCGGCGAAACCTTCCGCCATCGAGCGCAGCCGCATGAGATAGGCATCCGGATCCGGATCAAGGAACACCGGTCGAAATTCCGGCCCGGCAACGTAGCGGCGCGCGCTTTTGTCATAGACCGCGTTCAGCGGCGCCCGCTCCTGATAATGGGTCAAATCCTTTGATGCCTGCGGAACCGAAACGCCAAACGTATCGATCAGGTCAGAGCGATTAACGCCCCCCTCCCAGAACAGGCGGAATTCGATGAACTCCAGCCGCCTCTCGACACCCCATTTCAACATTGTTCGTCCCGTCGCGCTCACGAGGATATAAAATATATGGACAACCTTGCGATGCCCGTATACTTTCTATTCTGACATGCATCCAGCTGTCAAGTCCGGGGGAGACCTGATGCGAATTCTGCACACTGCTGACTGGCACATCGGTCAAACGCTGAATGGCTGGTCGCGCGAGTATGAACATCAGGTCTTTTGTGACGCTTTGCGCGATGTGATTGTTACAGAGGGCGTCGACGCGCTCCTGATTGCCGGCGACGTGTTCGATGGCATCAATCCGTCAGGTGAAGCGCAGCGGTTGCTTTATGGCGCGATCGCCGGATTTTTGCGTGCAAATCCCCGGCTGCAAATCGTGATAACGGCAGGCAACCATGATCCGGCGCAGCGGCTTGAGGCGCCCGAGGCCGTCCTGAACGAGCTTGGCGTACATGTGCTCGGCACGTTGCGACGCGATGCTGCGGATGTAGATCTGCAGCGCCATCTTATTCCCCTATGTGACAACTCCGGAACGGTCCGCGCGCACGTGCTGGCTGTGCCCTTCCTGCGACAGGCTGACCTGCCGGGGCTGCAACTCGGGGCGACCGGTGGCGCCGAGTCCGCGGTTACCGCCGCGGTTCGAGCATTACATCTGGCGATGTCAGACGCCGCGGAGACGCAAGCTGGCGGACTACCAATCATTGCCATGGGGCATCTTACTTGTTCGGGTGGCGTCGAATCCGAAGGAGCAGAACGACGCATTCTCATCGGCGGCGAGCATGCGGTACCGTCTGACATCTTCCCGCCAGCCCTGTCGTATGTTGCCCTTGGCCATTTGCACCGGCCGCAATCGCTTGACGGCGGTAGGGTACGTTATTCCGGTTCACCCTTCCCAATGTCTGCCGCAGAAATCGGCTATGATCATGGTGTCACGCTGCTCGATCTCGACGATGGGTTCGCGCCCCGACACATCCCTCTGCCTCGGCCCGTCCCAATGCATCGCCTGCCAGCCACGGGCGTCGCGCCGCTGGCTGAAGTTGCCTCAGCCCTGAATGCTTTAGACCTTTCATCCGAGACGCCGCGCGACGCGCAACCGTTTATCTATCTGTCCCTCATTGCAGACAGGCCGGTAACTCAGATCGCAGCCGAGGCCGAAGCGCTGATCGAGGCACTTCCGGTTCGGCTTGCTGGTCTGTCGATTGCGCGGTCTGAGGCCGAAGGCACGCCCGAAACACCGCCAACGAACCTGGCAGACACCTCGCCGGAGGATTTATTCCTGATGGCGTTCAACCAATCCCACGGTGTCAACCCGGACACAGCGCATCTTGCCGCCTTCCGTGATGCCCTGTCCGAAATCTGAAGCTGAGTTCTGATCCCATGCGCATCCTCTCCATTTCGGGCCAGAACATCGCGAGCCTTGCCCAGCCGTTCGCTATCGACTTCACCGCAGCACCCTTGGCGGGCGCTGGTCTGTTCGTCATCACCGGCGAGACAGGGGCCGGCAAATCCTCGATCCTGGACGCCATGTGCCTGGCGCTTTATGGCGATGCCCCGCGCCTGGCCGGATCGGCGGGCGACGAAGTCCCCGATCCGTCCGGCAAGGCTATCAAGGCGCGCGATTCCCGCGCCATCTTGCGTCGGGGTGCCGCCCAGGGTTGGGCCGAGGTTCGTTTCACCGCTCGTGACGGGCAGGATTATGTTGCACGCTGGCAGGCGCGCCGCGCCCGCGACAAGGTCGACGGGCAATTACAGAACGTCTCGCGCTCACTGGCCCGGGTTTCTGACGGGCAGGTACTGGCCAGCCAGATCACAATCGTCAGCGACCAAATCACCGCGCTGACCGGCTTTTCCTACGACGAGTTTCGCCGCACTGTCTTGCTCGCTCAAGGCGACTTCGATGCCTTTCTTCGCGCCGACATCAATGATCGCGCAGGCCTGTTGGAGAAAGTCACGGGCACCGGTCTCTACCGAGCGGTATCATCGCGCATCTATGAACGCACCGAGGCCGCCCGTCAGGCGCATGGGGTGCTGGTCCAGCGACGCGAGGGCCATCAGATATTGACGGATGAGGACCGTGCGGCACTGGAGGCCGAACGGCTTGTCATAACCGAAGCCAATCAGGCAGCAGGTGCTAAGGCCAGGACCCTCAAGGATGCCTTGGCACGCCATACCCGATATGCCGAAACGTCCCGGCAGGTCGGGCTCGCCGAAGCCGCGCTCGCTGAGGCCGTGACCAGCCAGGCCGATGCCGGTGTCGAGCGCGAGCAACTCGCCCGTATCGACCAGGCAACCCCGCTGCGCGCTCAATGGCAAACCCTGCGAGATGCTCGGGACCGAGTAAGAAATGCCGCAAGCTCCGTAGCGGCAACCACCGAATTGTCCAACGACACTGCCGCGAAAGCCAATGCGCTTAAGGAAGTGACCCGGCAGGCGGAGGCCGAACACACAGCCCGCGAGAATGAGTTCAAGATATTTGGCCCGATCTGGGATCAGGCCGCCGCGCTCGACAGCCGTATCACTTCCGCCACGACTGAGCTGGAAACCTCCCGCTCGCAAGCCAAGGCATTGGAACAAGAAGCCGAGCAGGCTCGAATTGCGCTTCAGGCCTTGCAACAAGAAGATTCCAAAGCCCGCGAAACTCTGCAGGCGACTGAAGCGGAACTCGCCGAACGTTCCTCTGATTGTGCATTGGCCGATAACTGGTTGCAAATCCGCCAGCATATTGTGGCGCATGACGAAGCACGGTCCGCCCTGACACGGGCAAGGAGCGATAGCGACACCCACCAGGCTGAGATCGAGCGATTGTCCGTCGCGCTGGCCGAACTCGCCACCCGGACCGCGAACGACACGGCAGAAGAAGTCAGGCTGACCAGCGAATTCGGCAGGCTGACACAGAGCCTCAGCACCCTCGAGGCTGCTCATCCGCTGGCAAGAGGAAGTGAACTTCAGACGCTTGCCACTGCCCTTGCAGATATGCGCCGCGCCGAGCAGGAGCACGGTTCTGCTCGATCGGATTTTGCGGCGGCAGAAAAAGCCGCCGAAACTGCACAAGAGGCCCTTGCCACTGCCAAAGCCAAAGCAAGCGCTGCTGCCGAGGCCATGACAGCCGCGAGCGCGCAGGTCACGGCCCTAATCGCTCCTACCGAACGCGCTGACATGGCGGCGTCAGACGCCGCGCGAGAACTGCGCTTGCGGCTGGAGCCGGGAGAACCATGCCCGGTTTGCGGATCCCCCGAACATCCAACACATGCCGATAGCGCACTGGCCGATCTGGCCGCAGGGCTACGCGCCGATTTGGCTGCGGCACGCGCAGCCGTCGAGAATGCGCGCAATGAACAGGCTGCGGCGCTGCGCGCTCAGGATCGTGCACAGGGAGAGTTGGAACACGCCGCAAAGAATGCACAAACAGCCGAAGCGACGATCTCCTTCGCTCTGGCTCATTGGCAGGATGCATATAGCCGGGCCTTGGCCGTACCTAATTGCCCCGCCCTGCCCGAGGAACCCGGCGAAGACCGCTCGAACCTCGTCGCCTTGCTGGAGACGACCGAAACCGCCCGGCAAGCCGAAGCTGCAGCTCAAGTGGAACTTTCCGGACTGCGGAGCGCACTGGCCAGTACGACCAGCCAGCGCGAAAGTCTGCGCAAGGTAATTGCCGGTCATACCTCCGCACGCGAAACTTGGAACAGCGAACTTGCCAATGCCACCAGCCTTCAAATGCTGGATCTGCGTGCAGCCGAAACCGCTGAAGCAGAGAGTCTTCGTCATGCAACGGCACTTTCTCTGATTCTGGAGCAGCTGGAAGAAAACCTTGCCATTCCCGGTCTGTCGGGTCGGTTGGAAAGCCGGGTCGCGGAAGTCACCCAGTTACGCAAGGTTCGTGATAGCAACTCGGCCACACTTGTCGCGTTGGCGCCCCAGATTGCAAAGGCGGAAAGCCGGTCTGAAAACGCCGCAAAACAGTTTGGCGGAGCGAATGAAGCTGTCACGGCTCGCTTGAATACGCTGCAAACTCTCCAGGCCGAACGTGCACCTCTTTTAGGCGGCGAAGTCACTGCCACGCACCGTACCCGTCACAACGAAGCACGCAAAGGTGCCGCTGCCGCACTGGATGCGGCCCGCAATGCTCTGGCGGAAGCTACGACTGCCTGGGCCGCTGCTCGCGCCAAGGCCGAGGCCGCTGCTACTGAAATGACGGGCGCAAATCAGGCGCAGGAAATCGCCCAGTCGGCGCTTACCGAGGCATTGACCAGCACGGATCTGGTTCAGGATGATCTGGACACGCTTTTTGCTCTCCCTGCAACGGAGGTCGCCGCACTGCGTCAACGGCTTCGTGCGCTCGACGATTTAGTCACTTCAGCTCGCGCCGCTTTGAACTCCCGGCGCAAAGATCACGCCGAAGCTGAAGCTGCTGGCCTGCCCGAAGATCCGCCATCGGCCCTGACAGAGGCACTTTCGGTGCTGGATGCAGCCAACCAGACGCGCGCAGAAAGGATCGGCGCAATCGACGGGGAACTCCAACGCGATATTGCAGCGCGGACCGCACTTGCCGGGCTGGAGGCGGAAATTGCGCAAGCTCGCTCCGAACTGGATATCTGGGAGGCTGTAAACCACGCAGCGGGTTCTCGCAGTGGGGACAAATTTGCCAGGGTCGCGCAATCCATCACGCTGGACGTGCTGGTCGATCACGCCAACCATCATCTCTCGGACCTCAACCCCCGTTACCGGCTACGCCGCGCAGCGGATCTCGCGCTGCAGGTCGAAGATTGTGACATGGGCGGTGAAGCCCGTGCTACGCGCAGTCTTTCGGGCGGAGAGCGATTTCTGGTGTCGCTCGCCCTTGCGCTCGCCCTTTCGCGAATGGGCGGCAAAGGAGGCCTTGCGGCGACACTGTTCATCGATGAGGGCTTCGGGTCGCTCGATGCCGGCAGTCTGGATCTCGCTATTGATGCGCTGGAAAGGCTGCAATCACAGGGCCGTCAGGTTGGCGTCATCAGCCATGTCGATGCGATGAAGGAGCGCATCCCAACCCGCATTGCCGTGCACAAACAAGGGGGCGGAAAAAGTGCCGTCGAGGTCGGTCAGGGTTGATATGAGCGACTGCGCAGTGTTTTTGACACAGGACATTCCATATAGACTGGAGGCTAATGCTGAGCTGCACCTTCCGGCTCCGCGTCCCCTATTTCGGTCCCGCTGGCGTTGCCATCAAGCGCGCTAAACTTAACAGCCGGCGACATGCTGGATTGTCGTTCTGTGCTGACCAGACCATGCTAAACGGCAGTATCTCATCCGCAAGTTCCCGATAGGCTATCCCACGAAACTGCGCGCCTGTCGTCGCTTCGCTGGTCAGGGTCAGGCCTTGGCCGACCGCAACCAGCGATAGGATATTGTCTCTCCCGACCTGTTGGGTCTGAATCTCCACCTTGCGGCCGACATCCGCGAGTCGTGCGACAAGATATTCGTGAATCTCCAGACCCGGCGCGCCGTCACTCACGATGAATCGTTCCGAGGCCAGATCGGCCCAGCCGAGGTCGGGCTTGTTTGCCAGAGGATGATCGTCGGGTAACACCAGAAAGACTTTCTCGCACCACAGGTGCTCGGCTTCACAACCATCCCAGGCCGGCATTCCCGTTATGAATGCGACATCGAGGTTGAGGTTGCGAACCGCAGCGACGTGTTCAGGCGGACTGCCATCAATGATGTCGATTTTCACATTCGGGTGGCGCTGCGCGTATGTCCGCAGCAGGTCGAAGAGAAAGCCGGATGCGAGGGACGAGAAAATCCCTATCTTGATCAGCCCTTGTTCCGCCCGGCCGACCGCTGCCACCTTGGTCACCCCGATATCGATCTGGCGAAGCGCATGGCGGGCGTTGCGCAGGAATTCCTGTCCTGCAACGGTCAACCTTACCCCGCCAGAATATCGCACGAAAAGTGACGCTCCCAGTTCATCTTCAAGATCACGGATTCGCCGGCTGATGGAAGACTCCTGGATGGCAAGCGCCGCAGCGGCCTTGCGGAAGCTTCCATAATCGGCGGCGGCAATGAAGTATCGCAGCTGGTGCAACCGGACGGCCGACCTGCTGCCCTTCCCGGAAACCATGTTCGAGAGGGCATCATCAGGAGATGGCTGATCGTTCCGGATCACAGGCATAGCGCTTCACCCTGAGCCGTATCCGGCTCTTGGCGAATACGCCGCCGCAATCCGTGCAAGAGACGGCCTGCGCGCTTTACCTTCGATGGACGCGCCACGATGCTTGAACCTGCGCGCGCTCATCGCCTCTCCGCACAATCTCAAACTAAACGGCGTTCAGTTACACAAATGCTGCTTCTTGACATCCGTCCCGTCAACGAAAAAAGTGAATAGCGTTTAGTTTCTACGATCAGTTGCGACGGGACATCCATGGCTCGCCCCCGGAAAGAGCACGAACTTGATATTGCTCGTCGTGCGGTTGATGAAACCATCCGGCTGCTAGCGGAACGCGGCGACCTCGACGTGCCGCTGACTGCGGTTGCGCAGGCCATAGGCTGCACCGCGCCGGCGCTTTATGGCCACTTTCACGACAAAAGCGCCTTGCTCTGCGCCGTTCGAAATGAGGGGTTCAATCGGCTCTACAGGGAAAAACTGGCCGTCTTCGAGCAGAGACGCGGTGACCCGTTCGGCTATTTGCGTGACGGCAGCTACGCTTATGTCCGCTTTGCCCTGGAAAACCCCACGCTATACCGGCTGATGTTCACGCCGCCGCCGAAACTCGGGATCAGCCATGATCCATGGTCAGGCGAAGCTGGACGCCAGGTCTTGGACCTGTTGCTGACGGGACTTCGCTGTTCTCAGAGCAAAGGCTTTTTGCCTGGCATGGATCTCAGCCGCTACAGCTTCATGTTCTGGTCAACGGTTCACGGCGCGGTGAGCCTCATGCTGCAGAACCGGGACATGGATCAGTCCGCCAAATGGGACACGGCACGAGATGCCATCAATACACTCATGGAGATGATTGCGGCTACGCGGCGTTAGGAAGGGCACCTCATGAGCGAGATCGCCGGGCGCTGGCGAAACCCCGATCCGTAGCAATAAACCGCTCCAGCATCGGCACGATCAGCCTGACGGGGTCGGTGGCAGGCTGGCCGGTTTCTCGCGCTAGCACCTCGGCATAGGCGGCGAGATCGCGGTGGAGCGGCCCCGGCAGTTCCACGGTCACCTTCACGGGCTTGTCTTCGATGAGCGGGCCAAGTTTCAGCTTTACCATGGTCAGTTCCTGTAAGGTTCGAGCACAAGATCGCGGGTGACAATGACTCTGACCGGATAGCCCGGCCGGATGGTGAGCGTCGGTGCGACTTGCAACTGGCGCTGGACGATCTGCTGCCCGGCCTGGTTGATGGTGTCCTGCGCGCCGTCGCGGATGGCGCGGATCAGGCGGTCCTCGTCGTCGGTCGCGAGTTCCGTGCCGATGCCAAGCAGCGTGGATAGCCCCGCCGCCTTCATCAGATCCCACCAGTGGTAATCGACGCCGTCCTCAAGCCCGGCATAACCGGATGCATCCGCACCGGGCTGGCGCTCCAGCACGATCGAGTGCCCATTGGGAAGGATCAGGCGATTCCAGACGAGCAACACGCGGCGCTGGCCGAACTGCACACCCGCATCGTACTGGCCAATGATCCTTGTTCCCTGCGGGATCAGGAGCAGCGATCCGGTGGGGCTGTCATAGACGTTTTCCGTGACCTGCGCGGTGATCTGCCCCGGGAGATCGGAGCGGATGCCGGTAATCATTGCCGCCGGGATCACGGCTCCTGCCTGAAGAATGTAGGGCGATGCGGGCGCCATGACGCGGTCCATGGCAACTGTCTGGCGATCTACCGGACCATTCAGGAAGGCCGCATGCCGGTCATGCATTGCGGGCTGACCGCCCGGATCGAGACCTGAAAAGCCCGGCATTGTGGAACCGGATGTCGCCCCCGTTCTCGGCCCGGACTGAAAGAAGACCGTACTGAGACGCGCTGCTTCCTCTTCGGCGAGGCGGCGCTCTTCAGCAGGGTCGCGAGCAGGCGTCGTCATGGCGGGTGGCGTGACGGGCTGCCCCCTGTTCTGGGCATCAAGGATCGGGCCACCGAGATCGCCCGGTAACGCCGGTCCGAGGACCGGGCCGGTATAGTCGCGTGGCAGTCCGGACAGCCCGTCTGCTGTGGGACGGTTTTCGGTTGAATAGAGTTCTTCACCGCCACCGCTGAGATCGCGGGTCTGGAGTGCATAGATCAGCGCCCCACCGATCCCTAGCAACGCGACGGCTGCGACACCGGCGAGCATCTTGCGCGACAGGCGGGTAACACGTGGTGCTTCGGCGCGCAGCCGCATCGGCGCGGCATTCGTGGTGGTGGTCTCCTCGGTCATGATGGCGACTCCACGGAATTTGCGGCCTGGGCCGCCTGCCTTTGTTCGATGCGAACAATCCTGACAGTCTGTTGACGATCACCGCTGCCCAGGCGTAGCTCGGCCGCGCCGAACAGGCGGTCCACGATCAGGATGTTCTGATAAATGCGAGAATTGACGATCTGCGGCTCGCCATCGGAACCGATCACGAAGATCGGCGGCATCTCGCCCTGGACGATGCCGCGCGGGAAGACGACATAGATCCGGCGACCATCGTCGAAGACGGAGATTGGCCGCCACGGCGGGCTATCCCCGGTAAGCCCGTAACGGTAGTTGCGCGCGGCCTCGGCCGGGATGATCGGTGCTGCGGGAACGGTTTGACGCTGACCGGCGGGCTGAGCCGGATAGGCCCAGGCAACGGACGGCATGTATAGGGCTTCGCGGGCGCGCAGTTCGATCATGTAGGTGCGCCGGTCAGTGGTGACGACGAGATTGGTCGAGATGTCCGGGCGCGTTGGCTTCACAAGGATATGGACGCGGCGGGTTGTACCGGACCCGCTCTCGGTATCCCCGATGATCCAGCGGGCGGTGTCACCCGCCGCGATTGGCCCGGCACCGGTCAGGCTCTCGCCCGGTTCCAGCGCGATGTTGGTGATCTGCCCCGGCGCGGCATAGACCTGATAAAGTGCGCCTTCCGACCAGGGGTAGATCTGGATGGCGTTATAGTAGCCTTCGCGGCGCGGTTCGACGCGAGCGGCGGCATTTGCGTTCTCGACGCGGCCTGCCGGCGTGCCTGCTGCGGTTCCTCCGCGCGCGACCGTCCAGGCCGGCGGCATGTGCAATGGCCGGGGCCGATCTTCGGTGGCGACAGCCTGCACGGTCGGCAGCGCCGGAACATCGGCATCGTAGCTGAATTGCGGCGTGCGGTTGGTGGCGCAGCCCGCCAGCATGGTGGCCGAGAGCAGCAAAGCCGCGAAAGCGGGTTTACGGAAAGCCGGGAAACCGGAATTGCGGGGAAACGTGCGGGTCATTGGCTCATCTCCCGCGACCATGAGATTGCATTGACGTAGATGCCGAGCGGATTGGCGCGCAGACGCTCGGCATCGCGCGGCGTCTGGATCACGATGGTCAGGATCGCGGTCCAGCGCTCGGTCGTCGAAAGCTGCCCGTTCTCGTAATGGCGTTCAGTCCAGGCGACGCGGAAACTGTCGTTCGATGCCCGGATGACGCTGGAGACTTCGACCGCTACAGCCACGCGGCCAACCTTCGTGAACGGGTCGTTGGCGCGGGCATAGTCATTGAGTGCGGCGGCGCCCCGGTCCGTGGTGAACTCATAGGCGCGCAGCCAGTTCTGCCGCACGATGATGGCATCGGCAGGGATCGAACGCGTCTGCTCGATGAAGCGGCCCAGATGAAAAGCAATCTGCGGATCGGTCGGGCGATAGTCAGCCGTTGCAGCGGCAACGGTCTGCGCCTGGCCGAGATTATCAACCTGCACCACCCAGGGCACGACGGTCCCACGTGCCGATTGCCAGACAAGCGCGGAAGCGAAGCCTGCAGAGAGGATCAACGAACCGAAGGCCATGTAGCGCCAGTTCTTCGCCTGCACGCGCGCCGAGCCGATGCGCTCATCCCAGACCTGCGCGGCCTTCTGGTAAGGTGTCTCGGGTTCGGGCGATTTGCCATAATGGGTTGATGGACGTCTGAAGATGTTCATGAGCGGTCGCTTTCGGACATGTTGACGGAAGAGCCGCCGCCGTGGCTGTCGCCGGAGCGGACGGCATGGGCGGCCATCGTGGTGCCGTGATTGAGAGCCTGACGGCGGTGCATCTGCTGCGCCCATGCAGGCGGGCCGCCCGACGGAGCGACAGGCGCTGCGGATGCGGCGGCACTCGTACCGCCAATGGTTCCCTGCGAGGACGATCCTCCGGTGACGCCGAAGCCCGTACGCGCTCCATCGGAAAAGCTGGACTTGACGCCTTCCGATGCCTTCGAGGCAGCACGTTTAAGGGGCGATGCGGCGGCGGAGCCTGCCGCACGGGCGACACCGCGCAGACCGGAGGCGACACCGGCAGCGCCGGACTGGCCAAGCGAACCGACACTGTAGGCGGCGCTCGCCGCACCTGCGGCGGCGGCGCCCCCGCGAACGGCAGCCGCTCCACCAGAAAGTGCAGCCGCTCCTCCCTTCGCCGCCATGCCTGCGGCAGCGCCGCCGGCAAGCATCATGCCGCCAGCGGCAAGACCGGTGCCAACGGCGGCCCCTGCGCCAAGCTGCGGACCGCCAGAGACGAGGCCGGAAGCAATGCCGGGACCGAAAATGCCGAGGCCGAGAAGGGAAAGCGCAGCCAGCACGATCGCCATGGCGTCGTCGATGGTCGGCGTCGCCCCGCCAAAACCAGCCGTGAACTGCGAAAACAGCGTCGAGCCGATACCGATGATGACAGCGAGAACAAGCACCTTGATGCCAGAGGAGACAACGTTGCCAAGCACGCGTTCTGCCATGAATGCGGTTTTGCCGAAGAGACCGAAGGGAATGAGGACGAAACCGGCCAGCGTGGTCAGCTTGAACTCGATCAGGGTGACGAAGAGCTGCACGGCGAGGATGAAGAAGGCCAGCAGCACCAACACCCAGGCAAACATCAGGCAGGCGATCTGGATGAAGTTCTCGAAAAATGACCAGTAGCCCATCATGTCCGAGATGGATTCGAGCAGTGGACGACCGGCATCGAGGCCGGTCTGCGCCACCTGGCCGGGCCTCAGAAGATCGGCGGCAGAAAAACTGGTACCCGATCCCTTCAGGCCAAGACCGGCGAAGCTGTCGAAGATGATCTGGGCGAGATTGTTCCAGTTGCCAATCAGGTAGGCAAAGACACCAACGAACAGCGTCTTCTTGACCAGCCGGGCGATGATGTCGTCATCACCGCCCCAGGACCAAAAGAGCGCTGCGAGCGTAACATCGATAACGATCAGGGTGGTGGCGATAAAGGCAACCTCGCCACCGAGCAGACCGAAACCGCTGTCGATATAGCTGGTGAAGACACCGAGGAAATTGTCGATGACGCCGGTGCCGCCCATGGCTCATTGTTCCCCGTTCTGAAGCGGGACGGCGGGCACCGGCGTCCAGCCGAGGAACCGGTCACGGCTCTCGGCCCAAGTGGCAAGGCAGCCGGTATCATTCACGGCAGCCTCACCAAGCTGCTGGCAGCGGCGCAGACTCTGGCGGAGCGGGTCGGCCGAAGGTTGAAGCACAGGGGCCGGCCGGGATTGCGCGGGTTCGTCCTCGCGGGTCATTTCGATCACCGTGGCGGTAATCGCGATGGCGACGAATATGATTGCCCCCAACCGGGCCAGCAGCTTGCCGTCCACGCCGCGCCCCTCCCGTCCGGTCAGTTGTTGCCGTTGCCAAACATCCGGGCGTTGCCGGGCTGGTAGCCCGATCCCGGTGTCAGAAAGCGTTCACGCTGGATGCGCCCCTGTTCGGCGGCGGTGGCGCGCTCTGCTTCGATCAGGGCTTCCGAGCGACCATTGGCTGACATCAATGCAATCAGGTCGGAAAGCTGCTGTGACTGGAGCGCGAGAAGCTGATTGCCAGCTTGAGTGGCCTGCAACGCGCCTGTCGCGTTCTGGCTCTGGCCGACCAGGGCGGACATCTCGGCTCGGTTGGTGTCGATATTGCCGACGACACCGGCCTGCACGCGCATGGCGTCCTGCAAGCCGCCAACTGTATTCTGCCAGCGAGAGCGGGCATCGGCGACGAGCTGGGCATCGGTAGCCGACAGCGAAACATTGCCATATTTTTGCTGAAACGCCTGGTCGATGTTCTGGACGTCGAAAGCGATATTCTGCGCCTGGCTCAGAAGCTGCTGCGTGCGCTGCACGTTCTGCTGCAAGGTCTGGAGCGAGCTATACGGCAGGCTCGCCAGATTGCGGGCCTGATTGATGAGCATGGTCGCCTCATTCTGGAGGCTCTGAATCTGGTTGTTGATCTGCTCCAGCGTGCGCGCGGCGGTGAGGACATTTTCGGCGTAATTGGAGGGATCGAAGACGATACGGCCGAAGCCGAATTGCGCATGGGCCGGGCTCACCAGCATCGGCGAAAGTGCGACGGGCATGGCGAGCGCGACAGCCAGTGCAGACGTGCCGACGAGGCGGCAAACGGGAATACGGATCATGGCAGGGTCTCCTCTTCATAGGGGCGGTCTGGCAGGAAATGCTCTGGCGCGGCCGGAACTGCGGGTTCGGTCGGCTCAGTGAGATTGGGAAGGTCCGGGATCAGCTCGATGGCCCAATCGACGCCGCGATGGCGTAGCCAGGCAGTAAGGAACCCGTCGCGCCCATGCTCAGCGACGAGTTCGGCGATGCGGGTCTGATCGGATTTGGCAGATGCAGCGCAGAGCGCGAGACCGACCTCGCTCAAACCCAGATCGAATAGCCGATTGCCGCGCCGCGACTGGCAGTAGTAATCCCGCTTGGGCGTGGCCCGCGCGAGAATTTCGATCTGCCGGTCATTAAGGCCGAAACGCCGATAAATGGCAGTGATCTGCGGCTCGATGGCCCGTTCGTTCGGTAACAAAAGCCGTGTCGGGCAGCTTTCGATGATGGCGGGCGCGATGTTGCTGCCATCGATGTCGCTGAGTGACTGCGTGGCGAAGATGACTGAAGCGTTCTTCTTCCTGAGCGTTTTTAGCCATTCGCGGAGCTGACTGGCGAAGCCTTCGTCATCCAACGCCAGCCAGCCTTCATCGATGATGAGCAGCGTTGGGCGTCCGTCGAGCCGGTCGCCGATGCGATGAAACAGATAGGCCAGCACCGCAGGGGCAGCCCCCGTACCCACAAGTCCCTCGATTTCGAAAGCTTGCACGTCGGCATGACCGAGATGCTCGGCTTCGGCGTCGAGCAACCGGCCATAGGCCCCACCAACACAGTAAGGGCGTAACGCCTGTTTGAGGTCGTTGGATTGCAGCAGAACCGCAAGGCCGGTGATCGTGCGCTCCCCGATCGGCGCAGAGGCCAGGGAGTTCAGTGCCGTCCAGATATGCTCCTTAACGTCGGGCGTGAGCGTGATGCCCTCACGCATGAGGATTGCGCCGATCCAATCGGCTGCCCAGGCACGCTCATAGGTGTCGTCGATGCGCGCCAGCGGTTGGAGGGAAACGGACGCCTCATCGCCCTCCGTCAAGCCGCCGCCAAGGTCATGCCAGTCGCCGCGCATGGCGAGCGATGCAGCTCGGATGCTGCCGCCGAAATCGAAGGCGAAGATCTGGGAGCGTTCGTAGCGGCGGAACTGCAACGCCATCAGCGCCAGCAGCACGGACTTGCCCGCACCGGTCGGGCCGACGACAAGGGTATGGCCGACATCGCCGATATGAAGTGAAAGCCGGAACGGCGTCGAGCCCTCGGTCTTGCCGTATAGCAAGGGGGGCGCTCCAAGATGTTCGTTCCGTTCCGGCCCCGCCCACACGGCCGAAAGCGGGATCATGTGAGCAAGGTTGAGCGTCGAGACCGGCGGCTGCCGGACGTTTGCATAGGCGTGTCCAGGCAAGGAACCGAGCCATGCATCGACCGCATTGACGGTTTCTGGCATCGCCGTGAAATCACGGCCCTGGATAATCTTTTCGACCAGCCGCAGCTTCTCGTCGGCAATACGCGGATCGGCATCCCAGACGGTAACGGTGGCTGTGACATAGGCCATGCCCGCCACATCTGCCCCGAGTTCCTGCAGGGCCATGTCGGCATCGAGCGCCTTGTTCGATGCATCGGTGTCGACCAGCGCGGATTGCTCGTTGGTCATCACCTCTTTCAGGATTGCTGCGATGCTCTTGCGCTTGGCGAACCACTGCCGCCTGATCCTGGTCAGCAGCTTCGTGGCGTCCGTCTTGTCCATCAGAATTGCGCGGGTGGACCAGCGATAGGGAAAGGCCAGCCGGTTCATCTCGTCCAGCAGACCGGGCGTCGTCGCGGTCGGGAAACCTGTAATTGTCAGGATACGCAGATGCTGGTCGCCAAGGCGCGGCTCCAGCCCGCCGGTCAGTGCCTGGTCGGCCAGCAGAGCGTCGAGATGCATCGGCACTTCGGGCACGCGCACGCCGTGGCGGTTGGTAGAAATTGTCGAGTGGAGATAGGTCAGCGTCGCGGCGTCATCGATCCAGTGGCATTCGGGCATAAAGCCGTCGAGTAGCGCCAGCACACGATCGGTGCGATCGATGAAACCGCGCATCAGCTCCCATGGGTTGATGCCGGATTGCTCGCGGCCCTCATAGAGCCAGGTCTCTGCGCGAGCGGCATCCTCGGCAGGCGGCAGCCAGAGGAACGTCAGGAAATAGCCGGACACAAAATGGGTGCCTGCTTCCTCGAAACCTGCCCTGCGCTCGGCATCGACCAGGGCGGACGCAGCATCAGGAAACCTGCTGTCGGGATAGGTCGCAGCCTCGGAGCGCTGCGCCTCCACGAAGATCGACCATCCTGAACCGAGACGGCGCACGGCATTGTTGATGCGCCCGGCGACAGCGACCAGTTCAGCGGCAACAGCGGAATCGAGATCCGGCCCGCGAAACTTCGCCGTTCTCTGAAAACTGCCGTCCTTGTTTAGCACCACGCCCGTGCCAACCAGCGCGGCCCAGGGCAGGAAATCTGCGAGGCGGGTGGTGGTACCGCGATATTCGGCGAGGTTCATCATGACCGCGCCCTCACACCGACAGATGACCGGGGATGCGAAGATGTCTGCGCCCGACCTCGACGAAGAGCGGATCGCGTTTTGCTGCCCAGACCGCGAGGAAATGACCGACGGCCCAGATCGCAAGGCCAACCAGCCAGAGACGAAGGCCGAGGCCCACGGCGCCGGCCAGCGTCCCGTTCATGATCGCGATGGAGCGCGGTGCGCCGCCGAGCAGGATATGTTCGGTCAGCGCCCGATGGACGGAGACGGAAAATCCCGGCACCGCGTCGAGTTGCTCAAGCCCGCCCGCCATCAGATGAGCGCCCCGCCACCGAAGGAGAAGAACGACAGGAAGAACGAGCTTGCAGCGAACGCGATGGAAAGCCCGAAGACGATCTGGATCAGGCGGCGGAAGCCCCCCGAGGTGTCGCCGAACGCAAGCGCCAAGCCGGTGGCGATAATCACGATCACTGCGATGATCTTGGCGACCGGCCCCTCGATCGACTGGAGGATTGACTGAAGCGGGGCTTCCCAGGGCATGGACGAACCGGAGGCATGGGCCGCGGGCGCCAGCATCAGGCTGATGGAAACTGTAGCGGCGGAGGTCGCCATGATGCGGCAACCGCGCGTAATCGTGCGGATCATGAAGAATTTCCTTTCGAGATGGTTGCGGGGGCGATGGCGTAGTCACCGTCTGACCCAAGCCCTTCCACACGAGCGAGTTCGACCAGCCGGCGGGACGATCCGCGTCCGGCAAGAACGGCGACAAGGTCGATGGTTTCGGCGATCAGCGCGCGCGGGACCGTGATGACGGCTTCCTGGATAAGTTGTTCGAGGCGGCGCAGCGCGCCGATACCGGAACCGGCATGGATAGTGCCAATGCCGCCCGGGTGCCCTGTTCCCCATGCTTTGAGCAGGTCGAGCGCTTCCGAGCCGCGCACCTCGCCAACCGGGATGCGGTCGGGGCGTAGGCGTAGCGACGACCGAACCAGATCGGAAAGTGTGGCCACGCCGTCCTTTGTCCGCATAGCTACAAGGTTTGGCGCGGCGCATTGTAGTTCGCGCGTATCCTCAATGATGACGACCCGATCCGAAGTCTTCGCCACTTCGGCCAGCAACGCGTTCGTGAGTGTCGTCTTCCCAGTTGAGGTGCCGCCGGCGACGAGGATGTTGGCCCGCGTGGCGACATTCAGGCGGAGAACCTCGGCCTGAAAGCTGGTCATGATCCCGGTGGTCACATAGTCTTCGAGGGTGAAGACGGCGGCAGCGGGCTTGCGGATGGCAAAGGTCGGCGCTGCAACGACGGGCGGCAGGAGACCCTCGAAACGCTCGCCGGTCTCAGGCAGTTCGGCTGAGACGCGCGGGCTTCGGGCATGAACTTCAAAGCCAACATGATGGGCGACCAGACGGACAATCCGCTCGCCATCGGCGGCTGATAGTCTCTCCCCCGTATCGGCCAGACCTTCGGAGAGCCGGTCCACCCAGATGCGGCCATCCGGGTTCAGCATCACCTCGACTACGCCGGGATCTTCCAGAAACCGGGCAATCGATGTCCCGAGCGCGGTGCGCAGCATCCGCGCGCCACGGGCAATGGTTTCCGGCTTCTGATGCGATGCGGTCATGGCGGCCCCGTTCATGACGGGGCGCGCGAAAGACGGACCCCGGCTCGGGGTCGATTAAAAGAACCCGATTTAGGGCCGTTTCAACAGATGTTTACGCGCGTGCGGGCATCGGCGGCAGGGGGCGGTAAATCGGATGGCTATGTCTTCAATGGGGGTGGTTAGCGGTCGGGCAGCTTTCGGATTGGTTGGTGATGAAGCTGCGGTCGGGTGTCTCAAAAGCCTTCACCATACCGCCGACTTTTGCGACAGAAATTTCCCTTAAATTTCAGGGGCGGGACTTTTTCCGCGAAACTTAGGATTCATGTAGCACCTAAGCTGCGGCCTTTTCATCAGGCAACATCCTCTCGCACTCAGTTATCACATATTCCGGGATGCTCTCAAACTTATGGGGGTTGAGCTGCATCACATACTCATTCTCGATGTGATATGACTCGTTGATGAATTTACGGATCACGTCATCATCATGCTTGATGTCGAAGATCCGGAAGAGTTGGATTTTCTCGTAGCCTACATCCGTGGCGAGGAACTTAGCGCGAATGGCGTTGGTGTCGGTGACCTCAGCTACCAGTGCGTCGTAGTCAAAATTGGGAAGGAAGGCTGCGCGGATATTGGCCTGCGTCTGCTCTTTTTCTTCTCCCGTCATCTCGCGGCTGCCGTCTACCGTTTGAACAGTTGGCACTGCACGGCCTTTGAACAGGCTTGCGAGAAGGTTGTACTCCAACCCTTTGTCATCGCGCAGCTCATACTCGCGGCGTAGGTATATCGTCTGGAGTATCGGGTCTTGCAATTTGTCGATGTTCGCGCGGCAAACCTTAGCAAAGGTCTGAATGTCATCACGCGTGATTTGTACCTCTTTGACCACTCCGCCGCGCGATGAGAGAAACGCTGCTGACGGTTTAGCTCCTTGGAAGAGGTCCTTGGTGCTCTTAATGACATCGATGGCAGGCTCGATGTCGTGAGTGAGCATGAGCGTCGTTCGACCTTTAAGGCTGGCCTTTCCACGAAACAGCTCGTGCAATATGGCAAATTTTTTGTTTTTGTCGAAGGATGAGATCGGGTCGTCCAGGACGACAAGATCCGGGTTCTCACTCATGACCTGATACATAAAGAGGACGAGCGAAAATGCGTTCTTTTCGCCGTAACTCAGGTGTTTCGCGGCAGCCTCAAGGTGACCCGTCAGGTCCCGATGTACCAGCTTCATTTTATAGGACTGGTCTTCGGGGACAATTTCTACGGCGTATTTATAACCAGCCGATTTCAGAAATGCGTTGATGCTGGTCTGGTTCTCCTCGATAGTTTTCTTAATGCGAACATTGTGGATTTTGACCTTACCAGTCAGGTCACCGACACTCAGCAGCAGCTCCTCGAGCTGCTTGTTGACCGGATCTGTAATTTTCCGCGTATCCGGCGAGTCGAGTTTGTCCATAAGGGCCAAGTCGATCTTCAACGGCGCAATTTTCTCATTGAGCTTATCAACGTCTCGCAATGAGAAAAATGAAATGGTGCGTAATCCTTCGAGCTGATCGATCATGCCATCGATCTCAGCTTTTAGACTGGTTAGGAAGCTAAGCTCGGCGGCATTCAGCTCGATTTTGGTTTTCGTGACCTTCTCAAGATTCTCGCGGCACTTTTCGCTAAAATACTTGCCCAGCCTTTCAATGACAGCTTTCAGGGTGTTGAGATGATTGACGGAGGCGGCGTCGTACTCCTTCCCAACTGCTCGCGCGGTATCCTTCTGCCCCTCTGCCACTAGCGGCGTAGAACAGTAGGGACAGGCATCTCCTAACTCGAGGAAGTCGTTCCCCTTAATTTGCCAACCGATCCACTTGGACGGCTCCTTGCTCTTGATAAAGGTTTCAAACGGCTTCAAAGCTTCCGGTATATTCTCAACCTTATTACCTGTGCCAAATGCCTTGTGGATTTTGCTGGACTTTGGAATGCTGCCCGGCTTGGATTTTCCGAACGCGTCGCGCAATTCCTTAAAATCGCTGATGGTTTGCTCAATCTCAGCATTGTTGGTCAGGGTCTTTTTAACGCCGGATAGAAGTTTCTCGATCTCTTCCATCGCTGTAACGTAGTCTGGGGTCTTAATGAAAATGTCGAAGCTGTTTTTGACAACTTCGTCCTTCTGAAAGACGAATTGCTGAACGTAGTCGTCGTCGAACACGAGCGCCGAGCTCAATTCATCGATGCCCTCAACCAGCGGAGCCGGCGCTTCCGGCTTGCCGCGGTTCTTGAACGGAACGAGATCCGCAAGTGTGCCGTCGCCGCGGATCTGGCTGACAATGGCTTTCGCAATAGTGCTTTTGCCGAGGCCGTTGGGGCCGTATTTTATGTTAAGCGTGCCTTTTTCTAAGGCCACTTCAGCGCGGTCAACGCTATTGCAGTTGCTGATAACGATCTGAATCACTGTCACATTCTCCCCCTCTGCCCCCAGCGTCTACACCGTCATCAATGGCAGTACGCTGGCTCTCCCTCATAATCCACCAAGTTTATCAGGCTCCCCTGCGAACTTGGCAACATACTTCATATTTTGCCCCGAAATTGCCGATTAAAGCAGACAATTCTTCACCTTACTTCAGCGGCAGATATGATCGCAAACAACGATCACCTTCAATGTCCGCTTTCAGCGTTGTTGCTTCTAGCCATCAGCGACAGAGATGGTCGAGAGCAGACGCTGTTTTAGTCGCCTTCTTCGAGGTGCAGTCCGTGCGGTATCTCCCGCGAGACTTCCTTCAGAAACCTGTCGCCGGTGGCGAGGCGCTTGCCCAGCGTCTGCATGAACCCTACGAAGCGCTCATTGCCCTTGACGCGAGCCGACTGTTTCGCGCTGTCTGGCAGCGGCGGCGTCATGGTGAGCCAGAATTGTACGAACAGCGAAAGCGTCTCGCCGAGGATAGCGACATCTTCGTCGAGCATGTCGAACTGGCGACCAAGTTTATCCATACGTCGCGACATGGCGGCTTCCAGCCGTTCGGACGTATCTCCGGACAGGAAGGATGCAACCGCCGCCTCGATCACTGCTGATTTGGAAACGTTGCGGCGCAGCGCCAGGGCTTCGACCTGCTTCAGCAGATCAGGGGAGAAGTAGACATTCATGCGGGTGCGCGTCGCCATGCCTGTCTGCCTTCTCAAAGATCGATGCCGTCGTTGGGATTGAGGGACGCTTGCCGCGCCACCATGCGCATCCGCTGGCGCATGGCGCGGGCCTTGGCTGCATCGACGTCCGGCTCATCATCGAGAATGTCGAACTCCTGCGATGGCGGCGGTGGTGGGGGAAGGATTTCCTCATGCTCGGGAAGCTCCGGCTCACGGCGGATACCGGCATTGTCCGGATCGCCATCGGACGTGGTCGCCTCAGGCCCGTGATCGGCCGTTGCTCCAACAACGCGGCTCGTCCAGTCATCTGACGCCGTCATGACGGCCTTCATCGACTGCTTTTCCAGATCCGGCGGTGGCAGCACCCGCTCTTGGAACCGTACATCGGCATAGTAGCGGGCCTTGGCGGCACGGATCGGCGCTACACCCGCCACCATGACGATTTCGTCGGTGGGCGGAAGTTGCATAATCTCACCGGGCGTCAGAAGCGGCCGCGCCGTTTCCTGTCGCGAGACCATGAGATGCCCGAGCCAAGGCGCCAGACGATGACCGGCATAGTTGGTGGAATCGCGCATCTCGGTCGCCGTGCCAAGCGCATCGCTAATTCGCTTGGCGGTGCGCTCATCGTTGGCGGCAAAGGCAACACGCACATGGCAGTTGTCGAGAATGGCGTTGTTCTGCCCGTAGGCCCTCTCGATCTGATTGAGCGACTGGGCAATCAGGAACGCTTTCAGGCCGTAACCGGCCATGAAGGCCAGTGCCGATTCAAAGAAATCCAGCCGCCCGAGCGCGGGAAACTCGTCCAGCATCAACAGGAGGCGATGCCGTTTGCCGGAGTTTTCCAGTTCCTCGGTCAGCCGCCGCCCAACCTGGTTGAGGATCAGACGGATCAGCGGCTTGGTGCGATTGATGTCCGAGGGCGGTACGACGAGATATAGGCTGACAGGTGTTTTCGCACCGACCAAATCGGCGATGCGCCAATCGCAGCGAGCCGTCACACGGGCCACGACCGGATCACGGTAGAGACCGAGAAAGGACATGGCAGTCGACAGCACGCCGGATCGTTCGTTCTCGCTCTTATTAAGCAGCTCGCGCGCCGATGAGGCGATAACCGGATGCACCCCGGCTTCCCCCAGATGCAGCGTATCCATCATGGCGCGCAAGGTCGCCTCGACCGGGCGGCGCGGATCGGACAGAAAGCTCGCCACCCCCGCCAGCGTCTTGTCCTTCTCGGCATAGAGGACATGCAGAATCGCGCCGACCAGCAGCGAATGGCTGGTCTTTTCCCAATGGTTGCGCTTGTCGAGGCTGCCTTCGGGGTCGACCAGTATATCCGCGATATTCTGCACATCACGGACCTCCCATTGTCCCTGACGGACCTCCAGCAGCGGATTGTAAGCAGCCGAATGCACATTGGTCGGATCAAACAGCAGGACGCGGCCATGATGAGACCGGAAGCCGGCCGTCAGATTCCAGTTCTCGCCCTTGATGTCATGGACGATGCAGCTTCCCGGCCAGGTCAGCAGCGTCGGCACGACAAGGCCGACACCCTTGCCCGATCGGGTGGGCGCGAAACATAGGACATGCTCAGGACCGTCGTGTCGCAGATAGTCCTTGCTGTGCTGTCCCAGGACCACGCCGTCAGGCCCAAGCAACCCCGCGGCATGGATTTCCCTGTCCTCCGCCCATCGCGCTGATCCGTAGGTGGCGACGTTACGCGCTTCTCTTGCCCGGATGATCGACATGAAGAAGGCGGCGGCAATGGCGATCGCCGCCCCGGATGTGGCGATAATCGCCCCCTCGGTAAAAATTCCGGGGGCATAGGCATCGTAGGAAAACCACCACCAGAAGAACGCCGGTGGGAAATAGACCGGCCATCCCGCGACATCGAACCAGGGATTACCGAGCTGGGGCTGGAAGCCGAGGCGGAAGGCGACCCATTGCGTCGATGCCCAGACCATCACCAGGACGATGGTGAACACGACAATGATCTGGCCCCAGAGTATCCGGCCTCCACGCATACAAGCTCCAATCGTCAAGTGTCGGAGCCGATCAGAGAATAGGCACTTTTGCGAGTGGCAACAGGAAAAGCCGGTCCGCAGGGCTGCCGGATACCGTCGGCGGCACATCGGACAGGTTCGCTCAAGAGCAGTCCCAATTCCCGATACCGCCAGAACAATCACGCGGCACCAGAGCAGTGAGGGCTCAGATCCCCAATCCTCGCTGCCGCCCCAACTGCCAGGATACTGATCCGCCCTGTACGAGGCCCGTCACCTCATGACCAAGCTGGCGGTCGATAACAGGCCGCCATGGAACAAGCGTGAACTCATGGCTTTTTTCGACGACGGCAAACTTGCCGCTCGAGAGCTGCACGGTTCCGGTAAATTTGCCGCTGACGGTCTCCCCGGCCTTCGCGGACCGAAACGGGAGCCCCTTGCTCCCGGTCATTTCTGTACCAACACGCGTCACCTCCCGTTCGCGCAGATTGGCGAGCAGATTACGCCGGTAGAGGACACGGCCATTGTGCTGCCGTGTTGCGTCGCCCTGTGCGATATGATGTTCACGGCGCTGATCCATCGCCTCGCGCACCTGCTGCCCGAAGCCCGCCGGGGTAAGATCCGAAGTGTCCGGTGTGATCAATCGCCGGTCCAGCCAGGTCGCGCCATCGGCGCCGATCTGCTTTTCCAGATCGAGGGTCGAAACGACACGGACACTGGCTTGGCGGTTGCGCCCGGCGTCATAGGCAGCGGCGCGGCTCTCAAAATCTTCAGGAATGAGCCACTGGTCGGCATTGATCCGTTCAGTGATCCCGCCGCGGCGTAGCGCCTCCAGCCGACGGACATGGGCATCGATATAGCCCTCATAATCACCACCCGGCACACGCCCCTCGAACTTCGCCTGTTCGAGGTGGCGGCTCGGGCGATAAATGCCATTCTCCGAGATCGCAGCGATGGTGCGATCGGATGGGCGCTGTGCTGTATCGGCGGGGCCGATCTCGACGATGCTGCCAATCCGGGCGTCTTCGACGCGGGCCGGATCGATGCCGGGAAGATGATGCGTGCGTCCATCGATCCCATCCACCACGAGGGTCAGGTTCTCACCCATCTCGTCGGTGAGGTATTTGTCCACGACGCGGCCGGTGATGGGTGTCGACGGCGCTGCACCATGAAGCTGGAAGGTCATGGGATCGCGTTCCAGCCCATCGGCTTTCAGCGCCTTGTGCATAGTGCGGATGATGTCGCCGCGCTCTCCGAGCTCACGCAGCGCCGGTTCCATCTTCGCGCCAAGCTCCCAGACGCCGGGAGCGTGCTGCGTGGCCAGCCCCATCTTTTCCAGTTTGGCGAGACGGCGCAGCCGCAATGTCCGGCTGAACTGACGGCGCGGGTCGTCGGGCTCATGGCGCAGATCGAGGAACCGTTCATCGGCCTCCTCGGTCATGGCGCGGTCGATGCGGGTGAAGCGGTCCTGGTCGATTTCGGCAGACAGCTTGCGGCTTTGTTCGATTTCGGTGACGGGGCCGAGCTCCAGCGTCGTCAGCTCGCTCGCCCGCTCCCGGATCCCATTGGCGAGATAGTCGCCATTGATGACCAGATTCTCGCCCAGCTCGTCCTTGCCCCGAACGATGACATGGACATGGGGATGGCCGGTATTGTGGTGATTGACCGCAACCCAGTCCAGCTTCGTTCCAAGATCGGCCTCGATCCGGCTCATCAAATCGCGTGTGTGTTCCGTGAGGTCGGAAAGATCGGCCGCATCTTCGGGCGAAACGATAAAGCGGAACTGATGGCGATCATCCTTGCCGCGGTCGAGAAACGCTTGCGGTTCGGCGCGGTCCTCGGTCGCCGAGTAGAGCTGGCCGCGCTCGCCATCGCGGGAGGTTCCGTCACGCTGGATATAACGCAGATGGGCAGCTCCCTTGCCGTTCTTCCCGGCGCTCTGGACATAACGGGTTTTGACGACAACCCGGCGCATTCCGGCCGCGCTGTGACGCCAGCCGCCCGACAGGCTTCGGGCGCGAACGAAGGCCGCACCGCGGCCGCGCTTGACGCCCGGCCCTTTGCCTGCGCGCGGCGCCTTCCCACTCCTTCCGGCCGAACCGGATGCAAAGCGTGATGCCGATGACGATGATCGCCCAGGGCTGTTGCTATGCTGACGCGCCAGCTTTTTGGCTTGGGTCAGAAAGCTCTTCGCCTTGCCAGTCTTCGGCACGTCGGACCTGATGCGACCGGGCTTCGGACGGAAGCGATTCTCGTCGTCGTCGCTCATGAGCGCATCCCATGTCGTTTAGACACGCAAACGGCTAATATTCGGCTAGAGTGCCGGTCAAAACCCCGCAAAGCCAAGGCTTTGCGCCATATCGCGGCACGCGAGACCCAAAAGCATGGTGCCGTGCGCCGCGATCCAAAACAGTGTGCAGGCAAGGGCTTGCCCAGAAAGCGGTCCGACAGGGTGCCGGTTTCCTTTATCTTGCCCTCCGCCTTCCCTGCCTTTTTTGCCCTTCCTGCCGGGAATGCAGCCAGGCGACCCCTTGCCTGACTGCAAAGCGGAAGCGGACCAAAAGCGCGTGGAGACGCAATGCTCATGGCGCATCTCCATTGCTCGCACGGGCCACGAATATGCCGCCGGCCTGCGGCTCCTGATCGATGGAAACGGGCAGAGGAACGGTTGCACGGACGTCGTTCGACGGCTGATTGGCCACCGCCGAATTGTTGCCGGATTGCGCAACGAAGAGCGGAGCTTCGCGCCAATCCGGTGGTGGCGGCGGCACGATCGTCGGCACATCAGGCGCAGTCGCAAGCCCAAGAACAGGTGCGAGCGTGGCGACATATGCGCGTGTTTCTGCGGGCAAAGCGCGTCCTGTCGCCAGATGCTCATCATAGCGCCCGGGACCGGCATTGTAGGCTGCGAGCATGGCCGCGACATTGCCATAGCGGTCCCACATCTCCCGCAGATACGCCGTACCTGCGAGGATGTTGTCGCGCGGATCGTAAGGATCGCGCCCGAGGCCATGGCGGCTGCGCAGGCCTGCCCAGGTATCGGGCATGACCTGCATCAGTCCCATTGCACCCGCTGATGAGATGGCGCGCACATCGCCCGCGCTTTCCACACGCAACACAGCCCGAATCCAGTGCTCTGGAATGCCGAAACGCTGTGACGCCTCGGCAGTGAAAGCGGCATGGGGATGCGCGGTAACAGGCGCGGGTTGCGGCGTGACCTGCGCAAATGCAGGCGTCAATCCGCTGCCAGCCAACAGAAGGGCCGTGAAGAGAAGAAGGGCGCGGGATCGCATGATCTCAGTCCCGATCTTCGCGGGGCCGCGGGCGGCTCCAGTGCAGCGACCATGACGAGCCTGTGTCGTCATCGCGGAACAGGTTGGCGCGGATCGGCTGCGGCAAGGCGGGATCATCGAGCAGCACCGAGAGATATTCGCCAGCCTTTTCGCCGGTGCGTTTCCATGCAGCGCCGACCTCTGGGCCGTCATCAGCACCGTGATGGACACGGTAATCCGGCGCATTTTCGGCGTCCGAATGCTCGGCTGGTAGGATGGTAAGCTCACGGAAGAGCGTGAGCGTGTGAACGCGCCCGGAAAAGCCACTTTCATCGCGCGTGAACAATCCGATCTGCGGCATGAAAAATCTCCTGTCGTTGAGGTTTCGGCGTGGGTTCAATGCGTGGCCGCCCGCCATTCGTAGCGGCCATCGCCTTCCTCATCGGTCCAGAGCGGGAGCGCCCGGCCGATGACGGAACTGGCGGGAACAGGTCCGAAGTAACGGCCGTCGAGGCTGTCCCGGACGTCCCAATTCATGAGGAAGAGTTCACCGTCGCCGATGATGCGGCAGCTCTGCCAGACCGGCAGATCGCGGCCCATGCGGTCGCGCTCCAGCGCGTCCCCCATTTCGACATGATCGACGGTAATGGTCGCACCGTTGCGGCAGACGCGCTGTCCCGGCAGGCCGAGGACACGCTTCAGCAGCGGCACGCCGCGTCCGATATAGCCGCGCTCGACCATGAACCGCTCCAGCGGTTCGGGCGGCATGATGGCGACCAGTTCGGGAACTTCGAGCGCATCGGCGGGAGCAACTGTGTAGAAGCCGATGGGCGCGCTGGCAGTCGCATTCCAGATCAGTCGGGTTGGCAGATCGGCAACCGTCGTGGCGACAAGCGTGCCGATGGCCAGCATGGACACAGCGAGGATATGACGGCGGCTCATGGCGCGATCCTCCGGCGGCTGACCCATGCTGCATGGCGCTCCGGGGTGTAGGGATTGGGTTCCTGACCGGCACTCAAACGGTTGTGGACGTGCCGCCAATGATCCGGCGCAACATCCGCAGGATCGACGCCAAGCGCGTCCACGGCGTCGATGGCGGCCAGCGCTTGCTGCACCTTTGGCCAGCCATCAATACGCAGCAGGATCTCGCCGCCGGGGCGAACGAAGGGCACGGTCTGGAACGGCTCGCCACGCCCGACAGCGCGCAGGATGTCGAGCCGCGAGACGATGGTGCCGTAATCGTTGGAGGCCCAGCGGACGAAGGCGAAGGTGCTTTCGGGTGCGAAGCCGACGAGACTGCGGCGGCGGTCGATCAGCTGCTCAAAGCTCTTGCGGCCAAAGCGTATCCAGCGCTCGACCTTCTTCTTCTGGAAAGTCAGTTCGACCAATGTGGTGAACGGTGCAGGCCCGTCCGCCTGCGGATGTTCATGCGCAGCGCGCACGGTTTTGCCGGTCATGGCTGATCTCCTTCGATGGGTGGAAACTCGCGGACCAGCAGCTCGCGCAGCATCACGGCGACGGTGACACCGCGCCGGAAAGCGGCAACCTTGATGCGCCCGCGCAGTTCGGGAGTAATGTCGATGGTCAGGCGGGCGGTGAACGCCTCCGTCGCCGACTTGCCGGTTGTCGGTGTATCGGCAGCCCTGACCCAGCTATCGGGATTGCCTGGACGCGATGCGAAGCCGGATTTGGCGGGTGGACGTGTCATCGCACAATCCTCCCGATCCCGAGGCTATCGATCTCGGCCACCAGCGCTGTGACCTCCTGTGCAGCCCGTTCGCCGCCATCGGTCTCCGAGACCAGTCGTCCGGTTTGTGCGGCTTCAGCGAGGGCGTCGCGCTGGCCGATGGTCGTGGCCAGCAACGGCGGATCGTGGTCCGCCAGTGTTTGGGCCGTTTCGCGGGCGATGACGGTGCGCGCACCGCATCGGTTCAGCAGAAAACGGGCGGCAAGCTCGGGACGATAGATGCGTGCTTCGCTCAGAAGCGCCAGCATCTCGGCCGAGGCCCAGCCGTCGAAGGGCGATGGCTGCACCGGGATCAGCACCAGATCGGCTGCAAGCAGCGCAGAGCGCATCAGGCCGGTGACACGGGGCGGCCCATCGATGACGACATGATCGGCGTCACGCGCCAGCTCCGGCGCTTCCCGATGCAGCGTATCGCGGGCCAGACCGATGACGCTGAACAGCCTTGGCAGCCCTTCATGACTGCGCTGCTGCGACCAGTCGAGCGCGGAGCCTTGCGGATCGGCGTCGATCAGGATGACGCGACGCCCCTTCGCGGCCCAGGCTCCGGCGAGATGAAGCGCCAGCGTGGTCTTGCCCACGCCGCCCTTCTGGTTAAGGAGCGCGACGATCATCGCCGTCCTCCCGGTTTGCCAAGTGGAAGTTCAGGCGTGTTTGTTGACGTGAGCGATCCCTGCTTTGGATCTGTCAACTTGCCTTTGCGGGCACCCGATTTCAGCGCCGCGCCAGCCTTCGCGATGAGGCTTTCCACATCGCGCCGTCGCTCTTCAAAGTTAGATTCTGTGTTAGACTCTAAGTTAAGGGCGCGATTTTCGCTTTTTTTACCTGAGGATAGGAGGTGTTTGGGTTCCCGATAGCACGAGCCGCCGGTTCCTGATGGCACGATAGTCCGGGTTCCCGATAGCACGAGGCTATCCACAGGTTTTCCACAGGCTGAAACAGGCTCGAAAGCAAGCAGCATCCTGCCGCCGGTCTCGACCTCGGCGAACAGGGTGTAGCCAGGCAGCGGTTGGCGGCGGATAATGTCGCGCAGCTCGAAGGCGAAGCGCTTGAACGGCGAAAGACTTCCCGATTTCTGGTGCAGGTGACGGAAGTCGAACCGCCAACCGTTTGTCTGCCGCCCACCATGCTTGCGCACCAGGCGATAGAGCCAGCGGTCCATCCCGCCGGTCAGATTGAAATAGGCCCGGTCGATGGTGAGGATCAGGGCGTCATCCAGAACCGCACTGTAGAACCAGTCGGGCACGATCATCTCGATGCCGTCCGGACGGCCATTGGCATCGGTCCGCTCGTGCCATTCGTTGATCCACGAAAAACGATGTCGCCGTCCATTCGCGCGCTGGCGGATCGAGGTTGCAACCGTGGTCGATTGCAGCCGGTCCAGCGCCGCCTTCAGGCGCTGATAGTCCCTCAGGGAGGTTCCGCGCCCTGTGAATGTCAGGATTTCATAAGGCGTTGCCGCCATCAGGCGCGACGTGCGCAGACCGGCGTCCCGCGCTTCCACGATCTGGCTGGCCGCCCAGATCAGTATATCGGCGTCCCAGATCGTCGCCATACCGTGATCGGGAACAGCTTCGACACGGATCGAGACGTTGCCCAAGGCAAAGTCAATCGGGCGGATACGGTGCGATTTGGAAAGGGAAAAGAAAGGATAGGCCATGAGATCCTGCGCGTCTCGTGGTGCGAATTCCCCGGGAAGCGCCCGAAACAGATCGAGTTGCCCGCGTTCCGAGGCGGATGGGTGCTGCGCTGCCATCAGGGGCTGACTGCCGTGTTCAGCGCGTGATGCGCTTGGGCGAGGTGAATGCGGTCGGCGGCATAGGTTTCGCCGGGAGAACTTGTCCGCGTGGGTCCGACGTGGAGGTAACCGTTCCGCGCGCGACCCAGGCCGCCAGGTCCTCGACCGAATAGACGACGCGGCCGCCGAGCTTGTGATAGGCAGGTCCCGTTCCGTAGGTCCTGTGCTTTTCCAGCGTTCGCGCGGAGAGGCTGAGAAAGTCGGCGGCTTCTTTGGTGCGCAGGTAGCGTGGCGGCAAAGCGGCGAGATCGGGTCGCATGAGGTGGCCTCCGTGGTTGTGCAGGATGCCGCTGACGATCAACGGCATGACATGCGCACGGTGGCGAAGGCGCGTCGGCATGAGGGATGAGGAAGATTGCCGGGGTGAAATCCTCACCCCTTGGTCAGGCGTGAGATTCAGCGTTTGCGACGCTGGCGCAGGAGGCCACGATAGCCGCCATCGATGAGGGCGGTGGCTGACCGGACAAGGGCGATGACAGCGGCGCGCAGGGCGGATGTCTTCCACGGCTCGGCGCGAACGCGCTCCTCTCCGTAGATCGCGATGGCAATTTCACGATAGGTCGCGTGGTTGGAGTTTCCGTCAGCGGCTTGCATCATCAGACGGAAGCGACGGCGTTGATATGGCGTTACTCTGGGATCGCTGCGCGCGGGTTTCGCGGCCAGCATGTGCCAGAACCGGAGAACGGCTTCGAGCCGGTCCGGCAGATCGTCGTCAAGTGGCAGGATGAGCGCGGGCTGCGCATCGTGGCCGGTACCAGCTAGGATCAGATACTGAGTGTCACCCTGGCAGCATGCACCATACGTCCCCTCTGGCCCGCGGATGACATCAACAGGATCGACGGATAGCGCGGCCGACGAAGGGGGTAGAAAATCGGGGGTGGCACCAAGGATCAGCACGGCCGGATTGGCAAGGGACGACCAGATAACCGGTTGGTCGAGCGCGGAATGTTTGGGGTCTGCCGGGAAATCGTAACCCCCAGCGACGCTGGGCATCATCCGAAAGGGGAAGATGTACGGCGTCTTGTGTTAGAAGATCATCGAAGCTGGCCTGATAGGCAGCGTTACGGCGTAAGCACTCCCACGCGACACCCTCAACGGGCAGCGCATCGTAGAATTCATAGTGGTTCTGGTCTCGCCAGCGGGACGTATCCGGCTTCATTGTTCCGCTCCCGGTTGAAACTGCACAGGTGGAGCGTGAAAAGATTCCGGCGCATCTATCGGGATGGAAGCCGGAATGGAGGCATGGAGTGATGTCCGCAGGGCATCACTCCGGGGCCGGTGGCGAGGTCAGTCGCGATCTGACGGACGCTGGAGCAATTGGCGATAGCCGCTCTTCGTCATCCAGCGCGCCCGTGCCAGATGACTGTCATGGACACGCCTTGCGCGCCCGGGTTCCTGAACAGGGTCGATGCCGAACAGCACATTAACAGCTTCGGTCCATTCGGCGCCATCGTCAGCGGCATCGAGCAGTCGCATATAAAGCTTGATATGCGCACGGTCATACTCGGTGAGCTCGTCGCTGACGGGAGCAATGTCGTCGAAAGATGTCATGTCGAGGATCGCCGTAAGACACAGGCCGTCGCTGCGGGTCGATGATGGCGCCTGCGCCAATCAACCGTCGTAGGTTTGCCGGTGTCTTCTCTCGTCTTGACCATGAACCAACAACACTCCTTGCCCGCGATCCGTGGACAGGAGAACAATCCCTGCTGCTTCAAGCGCCCGGCGCACCTGATCCCGCGTTGTCTCATACACCTCGAGCCGGTTCTCGGACTCAAGGCGTTTCAGGGCAGTCAGCGATATTCGGGCCTTGTCAGCGAGCGTCTCCTGCGTCCAACCCAGCAACGCGCGTGCGGCCCGCGACTGTCGAGCGGTGATCATGCATGATCACCTCCCATCGCGACCGGCGCGCATTCCAGAACTACGGCTATTTTAGTCGCTCTTGCGCAGCGCGCCACATGATTTCTTCGAAACTGGCGATGGCGACGCTTCTACAAAGCAGCACATCACAGGCCTGATTCGATTCTCTGTGCAGGCGCAGCACCTGCAGAGCGCTCGGTCGCGATCTGATAAAATGATCCCTAAACATATCCTCTGAACGCGACATGGTATGTTGGCAGATCAACTGCATTGCAAATCCTGGGAGACATGATACCTATTCAGATCAATATTAATACGAATGATCCGCAAAGGTGCCGCATGAAGTCAGAGGAAGAAACGCTGGGGTTGGTCGGCGACCATTTTCGCCGTGCCAGGCTGTCCATGGGTATGACCCAGGGACAAGTGGCCGATCTCGCCGGCATTTCACGGCCACGCTACCGGGATATCGAGACGGGGGCCGCGGCCGCACGCGCCACGACATTGATCAACATCGCCCGGGCGCTTGGTCTGGAAATGATGCTGGTCCCGCAGGCAATGGTGCCCGCCATCGAGGCGCTTTTGCGCCCCGAGGCCGAGGATGATTATCCGGCCTTCAGCCCGCAACCGGAGAGCGACGATGACAGCCGTCCGTACCGCTGAGACCATCACCGCGCTGGACGTGTTCCTAAACAGTGCGAAGGTTGGCACGATCGTCAGGACGCCGGGTGATTTCAACGCCTTCAGCCTTGATCCGGCCTATCGCGCGACCGGCGGCATTCCGGTTCTGAGCCTGTCGCTGCGCGCGGCATCAGGGGGCTTGCGCAAGGATCCGCGACCCGTCGCAGGCAGCCTGCCGCCCTTCTTTGCCAACCTGCTGCCCGAAGACCGGCTGCGCGAGGCGATGGAAAAGCACCATGCGGGCAATGTGCGGTCGGGGAATGATTTCGATCTCCTTGCCACCCTTGGTGCGGATTTGCCGGGGGCCGTTCGGGTGCTGCCCAGTGACGGTCAACCCGGCATCGGGGCGGCGCCATCCCAAGGGCGGCCCAAGGCCCGCTTCTCGCTGGCAGGCGTGCAGATGAAGCTCTCGGTGATGAAGAACACCGGCAAGGGCGGTGGACTGACCTTGCCGCTCGGGGATGACGAGGGCCAGTATATTGCGAAATTCCCCTCGACCGCCTTTCCGGGCGTCTCGGAGAACGAGTTTGCAAACCTCGCGCTTGCCGAAGCCATCGGCATGGACGTGCCTGAGCGGGAACTGGTCAGCCGAGACCAGTTCGAGGGGATTCCCGAAGAGTTCGAAACACTTGCCGAGGGGCTGGTCCTGCTCGTACGGCGTTTTGATCGCGGGACAGACGGGCAGCGCATCCATATCGAGGATTTCGCGCAGGTTTTCGGCCTGTACCCGGCGCGTAAATATGATGGCGCCGCCTCCCACGACATCGCCTCTGTGCTGAATGTTGCGATCTCGCCGTTCGCCGCGCTGGAGTTTGTTCGGCGGCTGACCTTCTCGGTGGTCATGGGCAATGGCGACATGCACCTCAAGAACTGGTCGCTGATCTATCCGGGCGACGGCGACACGCCCGCTCTTGCACCGATCTACGACATGCTTTCGACCGTTCCTTATATTCCGGCAGATGGGCTAGCGCTGTCTCTGGGCGGCGAGCGAGCCTTCAAGGGCCTGGCTCCGGCCCGCTGGAAGACGTTTGCCAATCGGGCAAGGCTTCCCGAGCCAGCCGTGCTCAAGGCCGTTGTCGAAACGGTGCGGCGGATTGATGCGAAATGGTGGACACTGCCGGAACGCGAGGTGGTCCCGCCGCTCGTGCTGGAACGGATCGACGCCCATGTGAAAACCATGATCCCGATCCTGACCGGCTGAGCAGTTCCAGCCCGGACAGGTCACCGGGTCTGGCGGCTTTCCCGCGGGCACGGGAAAGGCCCCGACCTTGCGGTCGGAGCCTTTGTTCCGCGCCTCAGTCGCCGCGGCGACCGTTGGGGCGGGACCAGATGAGGGAGAAGGTTTCGCCGTCTTCTTCGTCGAAGAGATTGGCGTAGATCGGAGCGTTGAAGCTTGGATCGTCCAGCTTGAGGCCCAGATAGTCGCGGCCCTCGTTGGAGCGCTTGGACCAAGCGGCGCCGATTTCGGCGCGACCGACCAGAACGCGGTGGCTGGGGGCGTTCTCGCCGGTGGCGCGCAGGTCGGGGATGATGCGTACGCCCTTGGCCTGGACGCTGAGGGTGACGATTTCGCCGGTGAATTCGTTCGAGCCGGTCTTCTTGAAGGTGCCGATGGTTGCCATTTTAAGTCTCCGTTTTCCGTTTTCGAGCCCGCACCATTGCGGCCTCTATGGCGATCGACCGGCCGGAGACGAACGCTAGCGCACCCCCTTTGGGGGCTGGACAGCACAGGAGAAACTTTCTTGTTCCGCGCGGAATGTCGGCTTTGCCGGCAGGGGAAGAAAGTTGTGACGACGCTGTTGCGCTAGAGCGGTCGAAGCGCATCGCGCTGGTTTTCGGCCAGATCAGGCCATTGAAGAGGCCGTTTGGAGCGGTCGAGACACGGGGGTTGAACGGGGACGGTGGCAACCTCGAGGCTGCATCAGGTTGGCCAAGGCGACAGCACTGGGTTATCAGTTATACTGCGCCTCAGGCCGTACACAGCAATCGTTCCGGCCGTAACCACCCGCATTACCCCAGCCGGGTTTGGCAGTTGACCGACTATGACGCTGATGGTTTGCAGTGCACCTGAGATCCGCCTTCAGAATCAAGCTTGCCCGAGAATATTTACCAACATATCTGCAAATATACTGGTGTTGAACTATATCGAGGAAGTTCAATACTCCATATATTCATTTAACAATTTCTGCTGTGTCCGGAAACTATACAAAAGGAAGCTACTTTCGAGGCTGACTACAATGATGACGCCAAATCCGCCCGTTAAGCACCACTATATACCGCAGTTCATGCTGCAACAGTGGACCGACCCGGTGACAGCTCGACTGCAACGCTACACACGGCCACACGAGAGGAAAATCGTGCAGCGGGAGAGCGCAACGTCGGAAGCTGGCTTCGAGAAAAACCTATACAAGATACCCGGACTCCCTGAGGATAAGGCTCAGCTGCTTGAAACCGATTTCTTCTCCAAGATTGACGACAAGGCGGCTAAAACACACGCGGCGTTACTCGAAGGGCGGATAGCCGATCTTACAGATGCTCAGAAGATCGCTTGGGCGCGCTTCATTATGTTGCTGATGTTTCGAACACCGGCCAATCTCGCGGCCTTCCAGCATGGATTCAAAGGTGCTTTGTCACAGCCTTTAGATGATGTGGATGCGCAGTACGCGGAGCTAAAAGCCCCCGATGATCCAGCAACCTATGAGGAATATGCAGTCAGGCACGACCCACTCATTTTTGACCGCATCACCATGCTCGAGTTCCCACGCGTGGCCTTAAACGAGATGGTTGGTGCCCACTTGTTACGAATGCACTGGTTTGTGATGAAGCCTAGCAAAGGCGCATTTCTGATATCCGATGAGCCTGTTGTCATGCAAGCTGGACTGGCTAAGCCGATGGGACACATCGCCGTGCCTATTGGTCCAAAAGCGCTCTTCCTCGCCACGTTCGATATACCCACGCAGCAGGTCATCGCGCGCATGAAATGCAAAGATATCGTCCGCGAGGTCAATCGGCAGGTTGTAGGGCGAGCAAGTCGCTTTGTTGCTGCTCAAGATGAGCAGCAGGAACGCTTTATTCGTAATCATTTTGGGACGATAGAGGCTATATCAATCGCTACGCTTTTCGCTGATAAATATAGCGGCTACGGTATAACGAGCGAGGGCTAGGCTGGCGGGGATACTCAGGGCCTCCGTACGACAATCAGAAGTTTTCTGCCATGACGAGTCCGCTCTGTCTGAACAATGGAATGGCCGCCATCTCGGCAAGGCCGCCTATAATGAAACGAGCATTCTGAGTACACTCATGATGAGGTGGGAAGGCAGCGCTTACGCGCTGCCGGTCCCGAAGCGATAGACCGGGATGCCCATCTTGCGGGCCTTGTCGGCCAGGTTGTCCTGAATTCCGGTGCCGGGAAAGATGATGACCCCGATCGGCATGATGGAGAGCATCTGATCATTGCGCTTGAAGGGCGCGGCCTTAGCGTGTTTTGTCCAGTCGGGCTTGAAGGCAACCTGCGTGACCTTGCGGTTATTGGCCCAAGTGGCCGCGATGCGTTCCGCACCCTTGGGCGACCCGCCGTGCATCAGCACCATGTCCGGGTGCTTGGCGTGGACCTGATCGAGCTTGGCCCAGATCGTCCGGTGATCGGTCGTGTCACCGCCTGAAAAGGCGATCTTCGGCCCGGCGGGCAGCAGTACCTCGTTATCAGCCCGGCGTTTGGCGGCGATGAAATCGCGGCTGTCGATCATGGCCGCGGTCATCTGGCGATGGTTGACCCGTGAGCCGGAGCGCTGCGACCAGGGCGTGCCGGTGGTGCGCAGATAGATGTCGGCGGCGGTATCGCGGAAGGTTTCCATGCTGTCGCGGCGCTCGATCAGGCTTTGGCCCGCGCCGATCAGGGTTTCGAGCTGGACGGATTTGACCTCGCTCCCGTCCTGTTCGCGCTGAAGGCGCTTCTGTGCCTGCTCGTTATCGTCGAGTTTGGTCTCGATCCGCTCGACAGCGCGGTGGAAGGTGTTGACGGTGGACCAGAGGATCTCGTCGAGGTCGAAATCGAGGCTGGTGTCGGCCATGGTGGAAATCAGGGCGTCGAAGATGTCGGAGACTGCGCCCTGGATGACGTGATCTTCGGGTGTGATCCGGGGATCGGCCTCGTCTTCCGAGGGACGGTAGCCGTAGAGTTCGAGTTCTTCGATGGCGTGGCCGGTCGGGGACGTGCTGTGATCGGGTTCGAAATCGTCGTGCGCGTACATGGGATGCTTCCGTCAGTTGGACCGCGACCGTCGCGGCCTTCATGGCGAGACACGCCCACGGGCGCTCCGGTCTGGCAGCGCGAGCCTCTGGCGAGGGCCTTGATGGCAAAGCCCGGCTGATTTGTTTCGCGCTGTAAAGGCGGCTCTGCCGCCGACGGAAATCAGTCGGGCGCAGCCATTGCCTGACCGGAGAGTTTGTGGGCCGATCGCCCTCTCGGAAGGCCAAGGCGCGGTCCTCTGCTGATGACAGGATGCAGCCTGTGCGCATGACAGGATCGGAACGCCCCGATCACAGCACGTCCCCGACCGGCTATGCCATTGAAGCCATGAAGCGGCTGACGTCCTCGGGAGCGATTTGCACCCGGATTTCTGCCCGAACGGCATCCAGCCCGTGAGTTGTGAGATCTTCGTTGAAGTCCCCCATCATGGGCGAGAGCGTGATGGCCTCGATCCCGGCATCAACCGCCCGGTCCGACAGGCTATCGCGCGCGCTGTTCCCTGCCGGATCGTTATCGCGGACGATATAGAGCCTGCGCAGTTGCGGCGGGAACAGAATAGCGGCGAGATGACCGGCCGAGAGTGCTGAAACCATCGGCATGGTGGGCAGAGCCTGATGCAGCGACAGGATGGTTTCGATACCTTCCCCTGCTGCCATGACATCCCGCGCATCACCGAAGCGCACTGCATGTCCGAGCAGGTCGCCCATTGCCTTCCTCGGCGGATCGACAGACGCCTTGCCGGAACCGTCCGGGGCCAGCCATGTGCGGTGTGCGCCGGTGATCCTGCCACTGAGGTCGGTGACGGCGGCGATCATGGCGGGCCAGGCTTGCGTCGGGCCATCATCCTCGGGCCGCCAGTAGCAGTTGGGGTGGAAGCGCAGATTTGTGGTCTGGCGTAAATCCGTAATGCCGCGTCCGCGTAAATACGCTTCTGCGGTACTGTCGATCAGCGGCTGGGTCATGCGCCAGAGGCGGCGTGCGGCCTCGGATGATCTCGATGGTGTTGGCGTTCGGGACGGACGGGATGGCGGCTGCGGTTCAGGATGCGGCAGGGTGAGGAAGCGCCGGGCTTCTTCGGCAACGTCGGCGAAGTCGATCAGACCGAGCGAATCCCGGATGACATCGAGCAGATCGCCATATTCACCCGTGGCCGAGTCCTGCCATTTACCGGCAATGCCTTTCACGCTGTCGTGCAGCCGGACGAACATGGAGCGGCCAGCCGTGTTTCGGACATCACCAACCTGCCAGTAATTGCCCTGTTTGCGACCATTCGACAGATAGTGACGGCACACCGCCTCGGCCTGTCGGCCGAGACGCTGCGCCAGTTCGGAAGCGTTGAGACGCGCCATTATGCGGCCTCCCGCTCACCGATGCGCAGGGCCGGGAAGCGGTCAAGCAGTTTGCCGATGATCTCCGATCCCGTTGCATCGACGGGCACGAAGAAGCGCAGTTTCGACGAGATGATCTCGCTGAAGAGGCCATAGGCCCGCAGCCGTTCGCGCATCGCGTCAGTAAAGCCGGTCAGTTCGATCCGGTTGGCGCCCATGACGCGGACGCGGCGCAATTGCAGCCCCTCGGCGAGATCAAGGATCGTGCGACCTTCGATCAGCGCGGTATAGGCGGCATCCGGTGTCAGGCTGTTGGTGACGCCACTGGTCGAAGCATTGGCGGCCCAGGCCGGCGATACCCGGCGACCGATGATGCGTTCGCCCTCGTCGGTCTGGAGCCGATAGACGCGGGCGGAGTCCTGCGGCAGGCGTTTCCAGATCGGCAGAAGCAGCCCTGTCACCATATGCAGGATGCTGTCGGTGAACTCCGGCACCTGGGCCAGTTCCGCCTTCCAGGCTGTGGTGAAGGCGGCACGGTCAGCCTCGATCCAATGGGTCTCGCCCGTCGCCCGCACCGGAATGTTCATCGCCTCCATGGGACGGATCAGCCGCACGCGCCGTTCGATCTCGCCATCATCCAGCATGACGCTGGTGGTCGGGATCTGCACGGCGGCGCGACCGGATCGCTCGTTGATGAGCAATCTTGCGCGGGGATCATCCAGTTCCGCGAGGGCCGCATCGAGCGTGACCGGCTGATTGCGTTTGCGCTCGGTGAGCGTCAGGAGCCGGGTTTCCGCGCCGGTGCCCGGATGGGTGTGGATCACTTGCCGGTCGGTGACGATGAAACTTTCGGCCTTCAGCGTTTCCAGCCCCATATCATAGGTGCCGGATGCAATCGCCCCGTCGATACGCGCCTGCAGAAGCTGCTCGAAGGCGGCGAACAGGATACCCTGCAATTCGATGGTCAATGCTAGCAGGCGGTTGAGGAAGGTGGTGATCGGCGGCAGGTCGTCCTTCACACCATTGCCGTCCATCAGCTTCAGGCCGGTTGCGGATTCAAACCGTTCGAGCGAGCATCCCTCGACCTTGCCGCGCACAATCAGAAGATAGAGCTGGCGCAACGCATCGCGAGCATAGGCGGATTCCAGATTATCCTCGGGACGGAACAGCCCCTGACCGCCGGTCTGGCGCTGGCCGCGTGTGATCGCGCCCAGCGTGTCGAGGCGGCGGGCGATGGTCGAGAGAAAGCGCTTCTCGGCTTTGACATCCGTGGCGATGGGCCGGAAGAGCGGCGGCTGCGCCTGATTGGTACGGTTGGTGCGACCCAGCCCCTGAATGGCGGCATCGGCCTTCCAGCCAGGTTCCAGCAGGTAATGCACGCGCAGCCGCTGGTTTTTCGCCGAAAGTTCGGCGTGATAGCTGCGCCCCGTGCCACCGGCATCCGAGAAGACCAGAATGCGCTTCTGGTCATCCATGAAGGCTGAAGTCTCGGCAAGGTTGGCAGAAGGCGCTCGGTTCTCGACCGCAAGACGCGCCGATGCCCCGTCGCCCTTGCGCACGATCCGGCGCGAACGGCCTGTGACCTCCGCCACCATATCCGTGCCGAAGCGCTGGACGATCTGGTCGAGTGCTCCCGGCACGGGTGGAAGCGAACCAAGCTGTTCCAGCATTTCGTTGCGCCGCGCCACGGCTTCGCGGCATTCCACCGGCTGACCATCGCGGAAGACGGGACGTGATGACAGGTTGCCCTGGCCATCGCTGAACGGCTCATAGAGCTGCACCGGGAAGGAATGCTGCAAATACGAGCCTACGTACTCCCTCGGCGTGACATCGACGGCAATATCGCTCCATTCCTCGGTCGGGATCTCGGACAGCCGCCGTTCCATCAGGGCCTCGCCGGTTGAGACGATCTGGATGACGGCGGCATGGCCCGCTTCCAGATTGGCCTCGATGGATCGGATCAGGGTCGGGGTTTTCATGGAGGTCAGCAGATGGCCGAAGAAGCGCTGCTTCGTGCTTTCAAAGGCCGAACGGGCAGCAGACTTCGCCTGCCGGTTCAGCGTCGCTCCCCCAGAGTCTGGGCTGCCGGTGATGTTGGCGGCTTCCATGGCCGCGTCCAGATTCCCGTGAATGACAGCGAAGGCGGCAGCATATGAGTCGTAGATGTGCCGCTGTTCGTCCGTGAGCTGATGCTCGATCAGCTCATATTCGACGCCATCATAGGAGAGCGAGCGGGCGGTGTAGAGGCCGAGAGATCGCAGGTCGCGGGCCAGGACCTCCATGGCCGCAACGCCACCGGCTTCGATCGCCTCGACGAATTCGGCGCGGGTCTGGAACGGAAAATCCTCGCCTCCCCAGAGGCCAAGGCGCTGCGCATAGGCGAGATTGTGGACGGTGGTGGCGCCGGTCGCCGAGACATAGACCACGCGGGCGTCGGGCAGCGCGTGCTGAAGCCGCAGGCCCGCGCGACCCTGCTGCGAAGCGGCGACATCACCGCGTTCACCTTTTCCACCACCGGCATTCTGCATGGAATGGCTCTCGTCGAAGATAATCGCTCCATCGAAATCGGAGCCCAACCATTCGACGATCTGCTTGACGCGGGAAACCTTCTCGCCCCGGTCGTCGGAGCGCAGAGTGGCATAGGTGGTGAAAAGGATGCCTTCCGACAGCGTGATCGGCTTGCCCTGCGGGAATCGTGACAGAGGTGTAACCAGCAACCGTTCCATGCCGAGCGCCGACCAGTCGCGCTGAGCATCCTCGATCAGCTTATCGGATTTGGAGATCCAGATCGCCTTGCGCCGACCGCGAAGCCAGTTGTCGAGAATGATGGCGGCCGACTGGCGGCCCTTGCCAGCGCCGGTTCCGTCACCAAGCATGAAGCCCCGGCGAAACCGGATCGACCCGGCAGCATCTTCGGGCGCGGCGCTCACAGTGTCGAAATGCTCGTCCACGGTCCAGGCGCCGGCGAGATGATCGGCGTGGGCTTCCCCGGCATAGATCACCGTTTCAAGCTGGGCGTCCGACAGATGCACGCAGATGTCGGCGGGCAGCATGGGCCGGTAGGAAGGCTTCGGTGGCGCGACCGAGGCCATGGCGACGGATTGCACCAGCTTGGTCGGATGCGGCTGTGCGCCAGCAATGCGCAGCGATTGTAACGCATATTCCTCATAGATGGCATCGGACAGGCGAGCGCCTTCCGGTGGCGTCCAGTCCACGGTCTCATAGGCGAGTTCGACGCCCTCGGGATCGTTGGCGGGAGCCGCGGCAGGCCGCGCAGCTGTCGCGCGGGCCAGATAGCCTCGCACGGTCTTCGGCGCGGCGGTTGAAGCGGGCACCGCGATCTTCGGCAATGATACCGGCGAACGCTGCGGGACATGCGCCTCGATCCATTCGATGAGCGTGGCAACATCAGGCGCGATCCCCGGCGAGGCCGGGAAACTGGCCGGATCGTCGGCGGGCAGTTTGTCGATCACGGTCAGCCGCGTGTCGATCGTGGTGCCGTGCTTTGCATAGACCGCGCCATCGACGGCGGCGCTGAACACCACGCGGCCACGGGCCTGCAAGCGGATGAAAGCGTACCGCCATGCCGGAGCTTCGGGGCCAAAACCTGCGCCGGTGATCGTCACCAGCCGACCGCCCGGTGCAAGACGGGCCAGCGCCGAGGCAACATGGCGGTAGGCCGCATCGGCAACACGCCCACTGACATTGGCCATGACCGAGAATGGCGGGTTCATCAGCACCACGGACGGGACGGCATCCGGGGCCAGATGGTCGTCGATCTGGGCGGCATCGAACCGGGTGACAGCAAAAGCCGGAAAGAGCTGGGCAAGCAGTTCAGCGCGGGTATCAGCTAGGTCGTTGAGGATCAGTGAGCCGCCGATGGTCTGCGCCAGGATCGCCAGAAGGCCGGTGCCAGCGGACGGTTCCAGCACCCTGTCATCAGGTGTGATCGCGGCGGCTGTCAGAGCGGCAAAGCCGAGGGGGATCGGCGTCGAAAATTGCTGGAAGTTCTGGCTTTCCTCGGAACGCCGGGTCTGCGTGGGCAATAGTCCCGCGATCTTTGCCAACACGGAAACCCGTGCAGCCGGAGACGCGGCTTTACGGAAAAGCGCCTTTCCGTATTTGCGCAGGAAGAGAACGGTAGCGACTTCGCAGGCCTCATAGGCCAGCTTCCAGTCCCAGGCGCCTGTGGCATCGGACGCGCCGAAGGCCGTTTCCATAGCACCGCGCAATGTCACGGCATCGATGCGCTGGCCGCGTTCGAGATGTGGGAGCAGAAGATTGGCCGCAGCCAGGATGGCGGGCGCAGCCGCCAGCGGCGTGGCCGGATCGGTCACGGGGAAAACCATGTTCATGTCGGGAACCTCAGGAGAGCGGGAAGGACAAGCCCGGACAGCGCTCTCTCTCGACCACCCGGACCTGACCCTTTCCGGCCCACCTCTCACTCTCAAAGCGCAGCATAAAAAAGCGCCCCGACCGGACGGCGGGGCGCTTGTCAGTGTCATATCAGGATCATCCGAAGCGGCGACCGCCCTCGGTGAAGGTGTATTCATTGGCGGCGATGGTTTCATCGACCGCCTCGTCCGAGGATAGATAGTCATATTCGCGTTCAAGCTGGCGGTAGAGCCATCGAGCCAGATCGCGCAGCGCCTCGATGATCGTCTCCTCGCCATCGGCGGTCATGTCCTGCCAGGTCGGGCTGTCGCGCTCGACCGAGATCGACATGCAGTATTCATGATAGTACTGGCCGTGATGGCTGGCATCGGCGCGAAGCTGATAGAAGTTTCGACGCTGGATCGCCTGAAGGGCGTCAGCGAGGCGATGCAGTTCGGCGTCCTGCGGGGCGTATTCCCTGATCCGGCGCGAAGCATTTTTCCGGTAGGAATACCCGGATTCAAAGCACGCACCGTCACCTTGCGACCAGAAGCCCCGGAACCAGATGCAGGGATCCTGCCGGATGCCACCGCCCATCAACCTGACAGGCCGGGTCTTGAGGTCGAGGCCGAGGATGTCAGCGATACGTTGGAAATCCTCATAGACGGAATCATACCAGTCGTAGTCGAACCCGCCCGCGCGATACCAGGCGCGGGCCTTCTCTTTCGCTGCCTCTGAGAGTTCGTCGAGGCGATAGGCGGTGATCTCGATGACTTCACTCATAAGGATCGCCTCCGGCCAGAACGATCTCGAGCCAGCTGCCGCTATAGATCCAGTCCACGGTTTCGCCAGTGGCGAGATCAAGAACATGTGCCCCGCCCCCAAATGCGTTCACCCGGGCCTGGGAGCAGGTGGTCGCGTATTGGAAACCCCATAGGCCGGTCAGTCCAAAGGCGGCTGCACAGCGCTTGACGAACTGGATGACGTGCTCGGGGTCGCCGGTTTCGTCATCACGAATCCAGAGCTGCGTGCCGCCATGTTCAGGCTGGATCGAGAGCAGGAAGCCGTCAGAGGGCGGGTCTTCCGCCGCGTTCTCCTCGGTCAGAGCATTATAGATATCGAGGGCGCGGGCGGCCTTCTCGGGCGCACCCACATCGAGCAGGCAGGAAAAGTGGGTGTGGTAATCGGCCATATCAGCCTCCTGAAACAAGAAAACCCGGCATGGCATCGGGCGGAATGACGGGGATGGGTAGCGGTCACGCGGCCTGTGGCAGGCGGAGCAGATCAGCCGCGGCATCGCGCCAGAAGGGATCGACCAGCCGGGCTTCCAGTGCAGCGGCGCGGTAACGCAGCCGTCTCGCATCACCGGGATTTGATGTCCGAAACGCCATGCCGCGCAGGCGGCTGGCCTCGGTTACGATCCTGCGTGCCTCGGCATCGGTGGCGACCGGCTGTTGCCAGAGGATAATGCAGGCGCGGATTTCGCCGGCGAGGACCAGGCGCTGATCTCGGTCCTGAATGAGCATGATGCGCGGCTGAAAATACGGAAAGCTGTCTGGCCCCGTGCAAATATCATCGCGCGACAGGCGCAAGGCTGCGGCCTGGATGGCCTCTTCCGGTGACGGGCGTTCCCCAAGCGAGATCACGCGGTCGTAACTGTTCGCCGCGTCACTGGCGTCATAACTGGCGACGCCGAGGCACGAGAGGCGCAGCGGAAGCTTTTGCGCCTGAAAAAGCGCGGGCAGAACATCGGCAGCCAGAATCTGACCGATGGAGCTGAAGGTTTCGGAACGGGCGAAGGTCATTGGAATCACTCCATGACGGGTGCCGGTGAGCCTCTCTCTCCGACCCTTAACCCGTCACGGCCGAACGGCCCGCACTCTTCCTCTCTGACCGGGCTTGTTCCCGGTTCCGCTGCCGGCGATGGGAAACATCCCAAGGCGCTGAAGGCCCGATCGCGGACTGCCGCGCTCGGGCCGTCGGGAGAGAGGCGCTTTCGCGCCTTACTCCCACGGGTCCAGCTCCAGCTTCACCATGTCGTCGTCGCCGTCGAACTCGGCTGCGGGGCAAGCGGCGTGGGTGCCGTCTCCGGCCTGGAACACAACGATCGAAACCATCAGCGTGGTGGCAAGGCTGGCGGCGAAGGCGGTGGCATCTGCGTAGGACATGGGTTCCGGCTCCTGTCTTTGGAGGCGGGGGACCATCCCCCGCGCGACAGGCGCCCGAAGTGTCTGATCGGATCTGCAATCACCCGAGGGCGTTCGGACTTTTTCCGAATCCCCGAGGGCGGCACGCGCGCGTAAGCCGACCCCTTTGGGGTTGAATGTCAAAGAGACGGATCGGACCAAGGTTTGCGAATGGAAGCGGGGGTGGTTTTTCGCATCTGACAGGATGCCGGGAACCCGTCGCAGATGCTCTGCCGCGCCAGCCTTGCCACCATGCTGGCATCAGGATCGTGTTCAGCTCAGGAGATGGCTGCCGCTTGTCCTGAAGGGGACGGCGGATTGCATGGTGAAGCCGGATTGGACCCGTCCGGTGCAGACCTCCCATCCTCACTGCCCGACACCCTGCAATCAGGTCTTCAGCTCCAAAGCCCATCGGCAATTTCGCGGGCAATCATGGCGCGCGCCTTCATCATCAGATCATCGCCAGATGTATCGATATGACCGAAGAAACGGGCACGAGCGCCATGAGCGGTCCACTCGGCGTAGCGGCAATATTCACGGGCATCGAGGCGGAACACGCGCATGTCTTCGGCCCAATGGGGTTTGGGTTCCACAACGACGGTGATGCCGTCGCGGTTTTCCTCCCAGGGAAGCGTGCGCTCCGTCGGACGGTTTTCACGATCCTGAGCGAAGATTTCATCAACGTCGATGCTGGCAGACATGGAAAGTCTCCAAAGAAAAAGCCCGATCACGAGGACCGGGCGAGTTGCGGAAACGGAGGGTGATAACGGGGCGACCGAAGCCGCCCTGCATGAGTGCTATTCAGCAGCGACCATACGCTGATCTTCCTCGTCGTCAGCCGGGTCGTCCTCGCCATCGCCGGAGAGGAAATCGGGCAGATCGTCGGCTTCCACCGCTGCGCCCGATGCCGGATCGACTTCGATACCATCGTCCACCATGCGCAGCGGCTCAGGCAGCCAGCCGGTATCGGCAAGCAGACGTTCGGCTTCCTTAGCCATGTCGCCCTTCTTGAGGTGCCCGATCAGGTCGGCGGCACGCTCACCGGCCCCTTCGCGCACAGCTTCAAGGATACGCGGCTTGGTCACGCGGCCGAGATAATTGCCAACCGTCGGCCGCCAGCCCACGGCCACCATGTCGAGGCCAGTTGAACGCGCGAGCCGGTCAGCCTGCGACAGGCGGATGTCCAGCCCGTGCTGGCTGACGCCTGTGCCGCTGTAAGGATTCGGCTTCTCATAGAGCGCGTTGACACCGAAGCTGACGCAATGGGCGAGCAGATCCATGCGCGAACCATCGTCCAGATCGGTCAACCAATCCCAGAGGGCGGCATCGTCTGCCGGGATATGATCGCCCCAGCGGTCGTGCCGGTCCGCGATGGCCTTGGCCGACGCGCTGTCGCGCAGATCCTCGGCCTGTGCGGGCAGATGAACCTCCCGGACTTGTGCTTCCAGGCAACCGCGACTGGAATGCGGCATGAAGCAATCCATAACCAGCCGGTGGAGCAGTGCCGTCAAGGCAACATGCGGGTTCACCGCCACGGCATCCCGCAGCGCCAGCGTGCGATGCGCGGTCAGCTCGCTGACCAGACGATCGGGCAGCGGCTTGATGGTGTCGGCCTCGTCTTCCTCCTCCGTTTCGACCGGCTGGCCGCCCAGCGCGATAACCGCATGCATGCGGCTCACCTCCGGTTCAGCCCGCTGGATCACATCTCCAGTTTCCGGGTCGACGATCTCGGCCTCCGGTTCCGCAGGCGTTTCGTCCTCGGCGCGAACATAGCCGCGTTCGATCAGCAATGCGCCATCGGCGTCGATGCTGATGAAGACACCCGCCATGCCGATCTGTTCCGGCTCGAAGGTCATCGGACGACGCTCGAAGGTTTCCAGCGCCTGTTCGATCTCACCGAGGCGGGTGTCGACCTCATCGGGCAGTTCGTCGGCCTCACCATTTTCGGCTTCAAGCCGGTCATATTCGTCGCGCAATGCTTCGCGGGTGGCGCGTTCCTCTTCGCTCAGATCTACGGTGGTGCCGACAATCTGGCGAAGGCCGTGATCGTGACCATAGGGAAAGGTGATGGCGACCTCGATCCACTTCCAGCCCTCGGCGGCGATGGCTTCGGCCTCGGTCTTCAGTTTTTCGCCAACCAGCCTGTCGAGCAGCACCGGATCTTGCAGCCAGCCACCATCGTCCTGCTGGAAGAGATCGCGCAGCACGCAACCGCCAGCTTCCTCATAGGCGGCAATTCCGACAAACACTGCCCGCTTGTCGGCGGCGCGGACCGTGGTTTCGGTCAGCAGGCGGCGGATGTGGGAGGGTTCCTTCTGCCAGCCATCCTTGATCGCTTCCCAGACCTGCTCCTGACGGGCATGGTCAGAACTGACGCTGAAGGCCATGAGCTGCTCCAGCGTCATGCCGTCCTCGGCATAGACGTCGAGCAGCGCGGGTGAGACGGAGACCAGCCGCAGGCGCTGCTTCACCACCCTGGCATCCACGAAGAACGCGGCGGCGATGGCTTCCTCGGTCATGCCCTTTTCGCGCATGGCCTGGAAGGCGCGGAACTGGTCGAGCGGATGCAGGGGCGCGCGCTCGATATTCTCGGCGAGCGATACCTCGTCGATCAGCACATCGGCGATGGCTTCTGACACGACGCAGGGGACCGGTGCGATTTTGGCGAGGCGCTTCTGCTTGACCAGCAGTTCCAGCGCGCGGAACCGGCGACCGCCGGCAGGCACCTCGAACATGCCGGTTTCCTTGCCCTCGGCATCCACCACCGGGCGGACATGCAGGGACTGGATCAGGCCGCGACGGGCGATGGACTCGGCCAGTTCCTCGACCGAGATCCCGGCTTTGACGCGCCGGACGTTGGACTGGCTGAGAACCAGCTTGTTGAAGGGAATGTCGCGTGAGGACGACAGGGTGATCTTCTGAACGGCAGTGGCCATGTCAGTTACTCCATGACGGACGCCGGTGAGCCTCTCTCTCCGGCTATCAGCCCGTCACGAAGCGAAGCGCCGCCCTCTTCCTCTGAAGAGAGCGACGCCAGCCGCAGAACCTGAAACCCGGAAATCAGGCACTCCGGTTTTCTGTATCGGCGGATGTACGGGAAAAGCCCGCACCGACGCGGTAGAGCAGACGCTCGGCGGCGCGGATGCTGCCGGTCACACGGGCGGCCTCGGCCCAGACCGAGATCGGGAAATCCCCGGTGAACAGCAGATCGCGCTCGATCCCCATGCCGAAGGGCAGCCGGACTGACTGCATCTCGCCAAGGCTCCACGACCCCAGTTCGGGATAGCCGAGATCGGCCAGACCGAACATGATGTCGCCATCCTCATCGAGTTCGGTAGCGAGCCAAACGCCTTCGCCGAGGGGATTGAAGAACTTCACGACCGGGATGTGATCCTCATCGCGCTGGCGACCATTGGCCAGCAGGCGGTCGCGCTGTGTGCCGGTCAGAAGGATCATGCCGCAGCCCTCCGGTCGGTTACGCTCACATCCGGTTCCCCGGCGTCCTCGGCCGGCAGATGCGACAGCAGCCAGTCTGCCGCCTTGCTCGCCTGCGAGGCTGCGCGGACAATGGCGCGGGAATCCTCGCGCATGACCTCCAGCCACGACCCAATGTAATCGGAATGGCGGACAGTCGGTACGATCCCGAGCGCGGCGCAGCTGAAGGCCGCGGTCTGCTCGGCAATCATTTCCTCGAAGGCGTATTTCTTTGAGCCGAACGAGCCGGTCAAATCGCGGTCGAGACGGCTGTGATGGCCGCTGGCGTGACCCAACTCGTGCAGGGCCGTCCGGTGCCAGTTGATCGGCTCGAAATAGGCTTGCGGAGGCGGCACCTGCACATAGTCGAGCGACGGCATATAGAAGGCGCGATTACCACCGATACGGAAGTCGATGCCGGTGGCCCGGATCAACGCCTCGACCCGAGGTTCGATCAGGCCTGGCGGCGGTGGCGGGGCGACTGCCGTGATGTCATCGGGCAGGCCATCGCATTGCGCGGCATTGAAGACCGTGAACCGCTTCAGGAACGGAATGGCATGCGCATCCTCACCCGTCTCGCGGGCACGGCGTTTCTCGTCCTCGGGGGTGAAACGGTCGGCATAGACGACGGTGGTGCCACGTTCGCCCTTCCTGACATTTCCGCCGAGCGAAAGCGCCTGTCGGAAAGTCAGCCACGCCTGACCGGGGAAACCATGCTGGATGACAGCGCCCCAGAGGATCAGAATATTGATGCCGGAATAGGACCGGCCGGTTGAAGCATTTCTCGGCAGGCCCAGCGGGGCGGTATTAGGCGACGCACCCCAGGGCTGGACCCAAGGGAGTCGCCCTTGCTCCAGCTCCGCGATGATCTTGTTGGTGATGTCGTCGTAAAGGTTGCTGCGCGCGCCACCGTCAGCGGGGCTGCGATCCTGTCTGGCCATCGGGATGATCTCCGCGACGGGCGCCGGAAGCCTCTCTTCCAGCCCTCAACCCGTCACGGAAAATCCGTCCGCACCCTCACTCTAAAGGGGCGTAGCGGGGTCTCCCGCTGAAGGGGTAGGCCTCAGGGGAAGGCTTTCCCCAAATCTGGCCTCTGTCCGAGTGCGAAGCCTCACAAAGGCGGCCTATGGATGACGTCTTCCTCCACCTTTCAGTCGAAAATCACACGATGCGTTGGAGTCGTCGCTGACCGTTCGGGTCGTCCTACCCATCTTCTCGAAATGGATGTCTGTGTGGCGTGAGCGCTAGCGCCCCTTTGCGCCGCTTGGGAATCATCAGGCGACCACGCCCCATCTGATAGGGACAATGCGAAAGCTTGCCGTGAGGAAAAGCGGCGGTCCAGCAAGATCCACCGGTGGCTACTGGCCTGGCTTACAGAGGCGTGCAGCCCGTAATCGCGAACACGAGGGCTGCCGAGACGCTCGCTTGAGATCAAGGCCGAGCAGAATCAGGTCCAAGATATTGTTATAGAAAGATAAATGAGCATCCCTGCTTACGTGGATTTGCCGCGTAAGCAACATCTCTCAAAAAGAGGAAACTGATAATACTTTGATTTTTATGGTAAAAATGGCGCACCCGAGAGGATTCGAACCTCTGGCCTCCGCCTTCGGAGGGCGGCGCTCTATCCAGCTGAGCTACGGGTGCATACCGTTCGCGAGGTGCTTACGTCATGCTTACGCGAGTTTTTTGGCTTCTTGAAGAGCAAACCCGATATTCGCTCAAGCCATTGTTAAATCAATACCTTTCCCCAACACCTTCAGCCTTCGCCGGACTTGACTACCGCCTTCGGAGGGCAGCACTCTATCCAGCTGAGCTACGGGTGCGTCTGCGGCGACGAGGGCCGGAGGGCGGTGCTTACAGCATGGGCGGGGCGGTCTCAATCCCTGAACTGCCTTCCGCTGGTCGCTTCTTGGCGAGAGGGGCCGGAGCGCCTAGCGTCAGGAGCGAGAGAGGGAGATTTCCATGCATGTCGCCACCATCGCCGCCCTGATGGGCGCCGTCGTCGTTCTGGCCGGCTGCGCTGCGGCGCAGAAGCCGGACGCCGACAGTCTGGACGCCGTCGCGCGCGACTATGTCGCCCTGACGCTGGAGATCGGCGAGCGCGAGCCGGGTTATGTCGACGCCTATTACGGCCCGGCCGAGTGGGCCGAGGCGGCCAAGGCCAACCCGCGCGCCCTGCCCCAATTGGCCGAAGGCGCGGCGGCGTTGAGCCGACGTCTGGACGCCCTGCCCGAGCGCGGCCTGGACGCCCAGAGCCGTCAGCGCCGCGCCTATCTGAAGGCCCATGTCGCGGCGGCCTCGGCGCGGTTGCGGATGCTTCAGGGCGAGAAGATGGGTTTCGCCGACGAGGCCGAGGCCCTGTTCGGCGTGCGGCCGGAGCTGCGGCCCCTGTCGTCCTACGATCCGGTGCTGGCGCGCATCGACGCCCTGGTCCCCGGCGAGGGGCCGCTGGCGGAACGGGTCGCCGCCTTCCGCGCCCGTTACGTCATTCCCAAGGACCGGCTGGACACGGTGATGCGGGCCGCCATCGGCGAGTGCAAGGCGCGCACCGAACGCCACATGACCCTGCCCGCAGGCGAGACCTTCACCCTGGAGTTCGTCACCGACAAGCCGTGGTCCGGCTACAACTGGTTCAAGGGCGGCGCCTTCAGCCTGATCCAGGTGAACACCGACCTGCCGATCTATATCGACCGCGCGGTCGATCTGGGCTGCCACGAGGGCTATCCGGGGCACCACGTCTACAACGCCCTGCTGGAACAGACCTTCGTCAAGGACAAGGGCTGGGTCGAGATGAGCGTCTATCCGCTGTTCAGCCCCATGTCCTTCATCGCCGAGGGCAGCGCCAACTACGGCATCGACCTGGCCTTCCCCGGCCATGAGCGGACGGATTTCGAGGCGCGCGTGCTGTATCCGCTGGCGGGGCTGGACCCGGCGACGGCGGAGGCGCAGACGCAGCTTCTGGCCCTGACGCGCGAGCTGGCGCGGGCGGAGTATACTGTGGCGGACGCCTATCTGGCCGGGCGCATCGACCGCGAAACGGCGCTGGACCAGTTGCAGAAATACAGCCTCGTCGCGCGCGACCGAGCGGCGCAGCGGTTGAGCTTCATCGAGACGTATCGCTCTTACATCATCAACTATGGCCTCGGCCGCGACATGGTGCAGGCCTGGGTCGAACAGCAGGGGCCGGATCACTGGAAGACCACGGAGCGGCTGCTGGCCAGCCAGACGCTGCCGGTGGATCTGGACTGAGCCCCATCGCAACCCGCGGCGGGTCGATTGCGTTAAGGCCAAGGTTCAAATCTCAGAGGGGCTATCACCCATGCGCATCCGCACCCTGACCATCGCCGTCGCCTCGGTCCTGGCGCTCGGCGCCGCCGCCTGCACCCAGGCCGAGCAGAACAAGGCCGAGGCCAACGCCGAAGCCGCCGGCGACAAGGCTGCCGACGTGGCCGCCCAGACCGGAGAAGTCATCGAATCCGGCGCCATGAAGGCCGCTCAGGCTGTCGAAGACGGCGCCGGCAAGGTCGCCGACAAGCTGGAAGACAAACAGGCTCAGGCCGCCGCCGAGGGCCGCCCCGGCGCCGTGGATCCAGCCACCGACACGCGCGTTCCCGCCAAGCACTGACTATCAGGCGCTAAACGCAAAAAAGGGGCGCGCTGCATTCGCCGCGCGCCCCTTTTTCTTGTCCATAAGGGCCGAAGAAATCTCAGGCCGCGTCGGGTCGGGAGGTCCCGAAGGGCCGACGATCGCGGCCCACTCAGATATGGATAGCGTGACCCAGAGCGCGCAGTGAGGCCTCGTGGAAGGCCTCGCCCAGGGTCGGGTGGACGTGGATGGTTCCGGCCACGTCCTCCAGCACCGCGCCCATTTCCAGCATCTGGGCGAAGCTGTTGGACAGCTCCGACACATGCTGGCCGACGGCCTGAATGCCCAGCAGACGGTGATCCGACTTGGAGGCGATGACGCGGACGAAGCCGCCGTCCTCGCCCGCTTCGATGGCCAGGGCGCGGCCGATGGCGGCGAAGGGGAAGACCGCCTGGATCACGTCGTCGCGGCCCTTGACGTCGTCAGGGCCGAGGCCCGCCGAGACGATCTCCGGCTCGGTGAAGCAGACGGCGGCGATGGTGACCGGATCGAACACGCGATCATGACCGGCGATGATTTCGGCCACGACTTCACCTTGCGCCGAGCCCTTGTGCGCCAGCATAGGTTCGCCGGTCAGGTCGCCGATGGCCCAGACGTTCTTCATGCTGGTGGCGCAGCGATTGTCGATCTTCACGAACGGGCCGTTCATGGCCACGCCCATGTTCTCCAAGCCCCAGCCTTTCGTCCGCGCGCGGCGGCCGACGGTGACCAGCACCTTGTCGGCGTCGAGTTGCATCGGATTGCCGTCCCTGTCGGTGACGTTCAGCTTGCCTTCTCCGAAGCCCCCGGCGCGGGCGCCGAGCAGCAGTTGGACCCCATGCTTCTCCAGCCATTTGGCGACCGGGTCGGTCAGGGCCTTGTCGTAGAGCGGCAGGATGCGCTCGGCCATCTCGACGATGGCGACTTCGGCGCCCAGCTTGCGGAAGGCGATGCCCAGCTCCAGGCCGATATAGCCGCCGCCGACGACAACCAGCTTCTTGGGAACCTCCGGCAGGTTCAGGGCCTCGGTGGACGAGATCACGTCGCCGCCGAAAGGCAGGAAGGGCAGTTCGACCGGCTCGGACCCTGTGGCCAGGATGACGTGTTCGGCGGTGATGCGGATGTCGCCATCGTCGGTCTTCACCGTGCAGGTCTTGGCGTCCGAGAACTCGGCCCAGCCCTTGATGACCTTGACCTTGGCCTTCTTCAGCAGGGCGGCGACGCCGGCGTTCAACTTCTTGACCACCCCGTCCTTCCATTCGACCGTCTTCGACAGGTCGATGGCCGGGGTGGAGGCGGTGATGCCCAGCGTGCCGTCGCCGGCGGCCTTGGCCACCGTCTCGAACTTGCCCGCCGCGTGGATGATGGCCTTGGACGGGATGCAGCCGACGTTCAGGCAGGTGCCGCCGAGGCCGGGAGAAGCGTCCACCAGCACGGTCTCCAGCCCCAGCTGGCCGCAACGGATCCCTGCGACATAGCCGCCGGTGCCCGCGCCGATGATCAGGACTTTGGTCTTGAGGGTCTGCATCAAACTCTCCGCTCATCCCCGCGGAGGCGGGGACCCAGGTTTCGGCTACGCGCTCAACGTCTCGGTCAGATCGCGCCAGCCAGGGTTCATGTCTTCAATCAGCCGCAGCTTCCACTGACGGTTCCACTTCTTGATCTGCCGCTCCCGTTGAAACGCCGCCTCGCGGGTTTCGTGGATCTCGAACCAGACCAGTCTTTCGACCTCATAGCGGGCTGTGAATTTGGAGCCCGCCCTTTCCTTGTGCTGCCAGGCGCGCAGACCGATGTCGTCCGTCGAGCCCGTGTAGAGCGTCCCATTCCGTCGGCTGGCCATGATGTAGGTGAAGAAGGCCAAGGGCGGGGTCCGAAGCTAAGGCCTGGGTCCCCGCCTCCGCGGGGATGAGCGGAAGGGAAGAGGCTGGGTTCTTAGTTCATCCACAACGTCGCCGGGTTCTCCAGCAGGGTCTTGATCTTCTGCACGAAGACCGCCGCGTCATGGCCGTCGACGATGCGGTGATCGAAGCTGGAGGACAGGTTCATCATCTTGCGCACGACCATCTGGCCGTTCCGCACCACGACGCGCTCTTCGATCTTATTCGGACCGACGATGGCGACTTCGGGGTGGTTGATGATGGGCGTGTGCACCACGCCGCCGAGCGTGCCCAGCGAGGTGATGGTGATGGTCGAGCCGGACAGCTCCTCACGCTTGGCGCTGCCGTCCTTGGCCGCGCCCGAGACGCGGGCGATTTCCTCGGCCGTGTCATAGGCGTCGCGCGCCTCGGCGTGGCGGACGACCGGGACCATCAGGCCGTTCGGCGTCTGGGCGGCGATGCCCAGATGGACGGCGTTGTGCTGGGTCAGCACGCCCGCCTCGTCGTCATAGGTGGCGTTGATGTTCGGCTGGTCCTTCAGGGCCACGACGATGGCGCGGGCGATGAAAGGCAGGACGTTGAGCTTGGCCTTCCCCGTGCCCTTGTTCTGGGCGTTCAGGTGGGCGCGCAGCTCTTCCACCGCCGTCATGTCGATGTCCTCGACATAGGTGATGTGCGGGATGCGACGCACGCTCTCGGCCATCTTCTCCGCGATCTTGCGGCGCAGGCCGATGATACGGACTTCGTTGGTTCCCTCGGCCTTGGCGTAGAGCGAACCGCCCGCGGCCGTGGCCGGGGCGAACGTGCCGCCGCGCGCCACGAAGGCGTCCAGGTCGGCGTGCTCGATGCGGCCGGCGGGGCCGCTGCCCGGCACGAAGACCAGGTCGATTCCCAGATCCCGCGCGCGGTTGCGCACGGCGGGCGAGGCCAGCGGGCGCTCGCCGGGCTGGCGGCCGGTCAGGGCGGGAACGGGCCTGGCGTCGGCCTTGGGCGCAGCAGCAGGCTTGGCGGCCGGTGCGGCGACAGGCGCAGGCGCGGCCTTGGCGGCGGGCGCCGGAGCGGCGGCCGGAGCTTCGGCGACATTGCCCTTGCCCTCGACCTTGAAGCTGACCAGCGGGCCGCCGACGGCGATCTGTTGACCGGCTTCGCCGTGCAGGGCGACGACGACGCCGGAGACCGGGCTGGTCAGTTCGACGGTCGCCTTGTCGGTCATGACCTCAGCGAGGATCTGGTCTTCCTGAACCGTGTCGCCGACCTTGACATGCCAGCCGACCAGCTCGGCCTCGGCCGTGCCTTCGCCCACGTCGGGCAGCTTGAAGACGTGGTTCGCGGCGCCGCCCGGCGCAGGGGACACAGGAGCGGCTTCAGCCTTGGACGCTTCGACGGCGACCGGAGCAGGCTCGGGCTCCGCGACGACGGGCGCAGGGGCTGGCTCATCGGCGGCGGCGGCGGCGTTGCCTTCGCCCTCGACCTCGAACTCGGCCAGCGGGCCGCGCACGGCCATCATCTGACCGGGCTCGCCGTGCAGGGCGGTGACGACGCCCGCGACCGGGCTGGTCAGTTCGACCGTGGCCTTGTCGGTCATGACGTCAGCGACGATCTGATCCTCGGCGACGGTATCGCCGACCTTGACGTGCCAGCCGACGAGCTCGGCCTCGGCGGTGCCTTCGCCCACGTCGGGCAGCTTGAAGACGAAACGACCCATCTTAACGGCCTCCCGACATGACGGCTTTCAGCGCGTCGGCGACCCGCTGCGGTCCGGGGAAATATTCCCATTCAAAGGCGTGCGGATAGGGCGTGTCCCAACCGGTCACGCGCGCCACCGGCGCCTCCAGGTGATAGAAGCAGCGCTCCTGCACCAGAGCGCTCAGTTCGCCGCCGAAGCCCGAGGTTTTCGGCGCCTCATGCACGATGACGCACCGGCCGGTCTTCTTGACCGAGGCCTCGATGGCCTCGATGTCCAGCGGAACCAGGGTGCGCAGGTCGATGACCTCGGCGTCCACGCCCGCATGCTCGGCGCCCGCCAGCGCCACCCAGACCATCGTGCCGTAGGCCAGAATGGTGACGTCGGAGCCTTCCTTCATCACCCGGGCCTTGCCGATCGGCTCGACGTATTTGCCGGTCGGAACCTGGGCCAGCTCCTGCGCCTTCCACGGGCTGACCGGCTTTTCGTGCCAGCCGTCGAAGGGGCCGTTGTAGAGGCGCTTGGGCTCGAAGAAGATGACCGGATCGTCGTCCTCGATCGCCGCGGTCAGCAGACCCTTGGCGTCATAGGGGTTGGACGGGATCACCACCTTCAGACCGGCGATGTGGGTGAACAGGCTTTCCGGCGACTGGCTGTGCGTCTGGCCGCCGAAGATGCCGCCGCCGTAGGGGCTGCGGATCACCATCGAGGAGGTGAACTGGCCGCCCGAGCGATAGCGCATCTTGGCCGCTTCGGAGACGATCTGGTCGTAGGCCGGATAGATGTAGTCGGCGAACTGGATCTCGACGACCGGGCGCAGGCCATAGGCGGCCATGCCGATGGCCGTACCGACGATGCCCGTTTCCGAGATCGGAGCGTCAAAGCTGCGGCTCAGGCCGTGCTTCTTCTGCAGGTGGTCGGTGACGCGGAAGACGCCGCCGAAATAACCCGCGTCCTCGCCGTAGGAGACGACGGTCGGGTCTTCGGCCATCTTGACGTCCAGGGCCGAGTTCAGGGCCTGGATCATGTTCATCGGCGCAACGGCGGGCGCGGCTGCAGAGGCTTCTGGGGCGACCGACGCCGGGGCGTTCTTCTGGTCGACCATGTCGGCTTCAATCTTGTCGTTGATCTCGGCCATCACTCAGACTCCTACTTCGCGGCGCTGTTCGACCAGACGCCAGTCCTCGGTCGCATAGACCTCCTCGAACATGGTCTTCACGCTGGGGCGCGACTGGCCGAGCGTGCCGATGGCCTCGGATTCCTTGGCGGCGGCGCGGACCTTCTCAACCGCTTCCTTCTCGGCCTCTTCCTGCTGTGCGTCGGACCATTCGCCGATAGCGATCAGGTGCTGTTTCAGGCGGGCGATCGGATCGCCTAGCGGCCACTTCTCATGCTCGTCGCCGGGGCGGTAGCGACTGGGATCGTCCGAGGTCGAGTGCGGGGCGCCGCGGTAGGTGAACAGCTCGATGATCGTCGCGCCTTGATTGGTCCGGGCGCGCTCCTCGGCCCACTGGGTCGCGGCCCAGACGGCCAGGAAGTCGTTGCCGTCGACGCGCAGGGCGGGCAGGCCATAGCCGATGCCCTTGGACGCGAAGGTGGTGTCCAGTCCGCCGGCGATGCCCTGGAAGGACGAGATGGCCCACTGGTTGTTGACGATGTTCAGGATGACCGGCGCGCGATAGACGGCGGCGAAGGTCAGGGCCGAGTGGAAGTCGCTCTCGGCCGTCGAGCCGTCGCCGATCCAGGTGATGGCGATCTTGTCGTCGCCGCGGATGGCCGAGGCCATGCCCCAGCCCACGGCCTGAACATACTGCGTGCCCAGATTGCCCGAGATAGTGAAGAAGCCGTAGTCCTTGGCCGAATACATGATCGGCAGTTGGCGGCCCTTGATGGGGTCTTCGGCGTTCGAATAGATCTGGTTCATCATGGTCGCGAGCGGATAGTCGCGCGCGATCAGAAGACCCTGCTGCCGATAGGTGGGGAAGCCCATGTCCTCGCGGCTCAGGATCATCCCTTGCGCGACCGCGATGGCCTCTTCGCCGGTGCACTTCATATAGAAGCTGGTCTTGCCCTGACGGTGGGCGCGGTGCATCCGGTCGTCGAAGGCGCGCGTCAGGATCATGGCTTTCAGGCCGCGACGCATCGTCTCGGGGTCCAGCTTGGGGTCCCACGGCCCGACGGCCTTGCCCTGATCATCCAGAACGCGGATCAGTCGGAAGGCGTGGTCGCGCATTTCGGCAGGGGCCGTGCTGACGTCGGGGCGGGCGACCGCGCCGGGCTCGTCGAGCTTCAGATGGCTGAAATCAGGCGTGTCGCCCGGCCGGCCCGAAGGCTCCGGGACGCGCAGCGACAGCGTCGGGGTGTTCTTCATCAATGCCTCCCGTCCGGTTGAACCGGCCGCGTTTCCTTATGAAGCAGGGCATAGCATGTCGGCTCAATGTTAGCTCTTCCAAAAACACTCTTGCCAAATACCGATTTGGGGTATTTTATTGCGCAGAAAGCAAATTCGGAGAAAGCCTTTGGCCGACGAACTCGACCCCATCGACGCGCGCATCCTTGACATCCTTCAGCAGGACGCAGGCCTGTCCGTCGCCGAGGTGGCCGATCGGGTCGGCCTGTCGGCCTCGCCCTGCTGGCGTCGGATCAAGAGACTGGAGGATAGCGGCCTGATACGCAAGCGTGTCACGCTGTTGGACGCCGGACTCCTGGGTCTGGACTTCGAGGTCTACGCCATCGTCAAGCTGAGCCTGCCGACGCGCGACAATCTGCAGATCTTCGAGGAAGCCGTCGAGGGCTGGCCGGAAGTGGTGCAGTGCGCCACCATCACGGGGCGCGAAGACTATGTCCTGCGCATCATCACCACCGACATGCACGCCTTCGACCAGTTCCTGCGCGACAAGCTGCTCACACTGGGCATCGTCTCCAACTGCGAGAGTCACATCGTCACGCGCGGGGTGAAAAGCGTCACCACCCTGCCCCTGGGCATCATCACGCCCCACGTCGGCTGACCGGCCGAACCGTCCTTGCGCCGTCGCCGCCTCAGCTGAGGCGGTCGAAGGCGACGGCGTGGACCTTGTCCCGCCCCAGCAGGGCCGCCAGCGGCGCGGTCGCAAACAGGGACGCCACCGCCGCATCGCGCACATCCAGCCCCCCGGTGAAGGCTCCGAAGGCGGGCATGATCAGCCGCCGCCCATCGGTCACGAAACACGGACGCCGCACCCCCCGGCCATAGGCAGCGACGCGCGCGGCAGGGTGCAGATGGCCTGCGACCTCGCCCGGCGCCGGCTCGATCTGGGGTTCGTGGATCAGGAACAGGCCGCCCAGCGCCATCGTCTCGACCACCCGGCCCGGCAACTGGTCCAGGGCGCCGGCCAGGGCGTCCAGATCATGGTTCCCCTCCAGCCAGACCCAGTCGCGCCCGGCCGCCAGTCTCTCCAGCCGCGCCAGCTGGGCGCCGTCCATGCGCGACACCGCTTTTGAATCATGGAAGCTGTCGCCCAGCAGCACGACCATGCGCGGGTCCAGCGCCTCGATCTCAGCTTCCAGCCGCGCCAGGGTTGCGGGGCTGTCATAGGGCGGCAGCATCTGGCCGCGCGCAGCAAAGGCCGAGCCCTTCTCCAGATGCAGGTCCGAGGCGATCAGGGCCTGACGCCCCGGCAGCCACAGGGCGCCGGAACAGCGCAACACGCAAGGCTCGCCGTTCACCATCAGCTTCAGCCCTCCGCAGGGATGACGGTAGGGCGACAGGGTTTCGCGCAGGGCGTCGTTCATCGCCCTTCTCCCCTCGGAGGAGAAGGTGGGCGGCGGAGCCGCTCGGATGAGGGGGCTGTATCCGCAGGCAAGCCGTCAGACCGGGAGCGCGTGTCGGGCGTCCCCCTCATCCGTCTTGCTCCGCAAGCCACCTTCTCCCCCGAGGGGAGAAGGACGCACGATTGCTTCACGCCGCCCCTTTCAGCGCCTCAGGCGCGTCTTCCATGACTTCGGCGATCAGGGCCTCGGCGCTTTCATCCAGGATCATCTCGGCCGCATCGCCGCCGACCCGTTCGCGACCGATCTGCACCAGCACCGGCACGCTGAAGGGCGAGGGCCTGTCCAGCGCCTTATGGACGATGCGGCCATGGATGCGGCTCAGCAGTTGGCCCAACCGCGCCACGTCCAGCAGGCCGGTCGCCGCATCCGCGCGCGCTGTCCTCAGCAGCAGATGATCCGGCTGATGCCGCCGCAGCACGTCGTAGATCAGGTCGGTCGAAAACGTCACCTGCCGCCCGGTCTTCTCCGCCCCCGGCTGGCGCTGCTCGATCAGGCCGGAAATCAGCGCGCAGTTGCGGAAAGACCGCTTCATCATGAAGCTTTCCTCCAGCCAGGCCTCCAGATCGTCGCCCAGCATGTCCGGCTCGAACAGGGCGTCCAGGTCAAGGTCGTCCATCGGTCGGATCGACCAGATGGCCAGCGAGTAGTCCGTCACCACAAAGCCCAGCGGCCCGACGCCCATCCGGTCCAGCCGCCGCGTCAGCAGCATGGCCAGCGTCGTATGCGCCAGCCGACCCTCGAACGGATGGGCGACCATGAAGTGTCGCGTCCCGCGCGGAAAGGTCTCGACCAGCAGGGTCTGCGCCTCCGGGATGGCGCTGCGGACCGCCTGAAGTTCCAGCCACTCCTGCACGTCGGACGGCAGGACGCGCCAGTGATCGCGGTCCTGCACCATGCGCCGCACCCGCTCGGCCAGCGACGTGCCCAAAGGAAATTTCGAGCCGCCGTAGGAGGGGATCTTCGGGTCTTTATCGACGGCGGGCGAGACGAGGGCGTCCGTTTTGACGATCCCCTGAAAGGCCCAGACCTGACCGGCGAAGACGAAGGTGTCGCCCGGCATCATCTGTTCGAAATACCACTCCTCGGCCTCCCCGATCTTGCGGCCTGCGATCAGGTGTTTGCCGCCTCCTCGCCGCCCGGCGACGCGCACGTTCAGATTGGCGGCCGAAACGATGGCGCCGACGTTCATCCGGTGCCGCTGGGCCATCTGGCCGTTGCGGACGGTCCACCTGCCGTCGCGGGTGCACACGATGCGGGCGAAGCGGTCATAGGTCCGCAGCGCATAGCCGCCGGTGGCGACCAGATCGACCACCTCCTCGAACGCTTCATAGGTCAGGCCGCGATAGGGGCCGGCCGTCGTCACCTCGGCGAACAGGTCGGCCAGATCAAAGGGTTCGGAGCAGGCGCAGCCCATGACGTGCTGGGCCAGCGTATCTAGCGTGCCGGTATGTTCGGGCTCCCAGTCGAAGGCGTTCTCGGCCACGGCCTCGCGCGCCGCCTGACACTCCAGCATCTCGAAGCGGCTGGCGGGGACCATCAGGGCGCGCGAGGGCTCGTCCAGCCGGTGGTTGGCCCGGCCGATGCGCTGGACCAGACGACTGGCCCCCTTGGGCGCGGCCAGCTGGATCACCAGATCGACGTCGCCCCAGTCGATGCCCAGATCCAGCGTCGAGGTGCAGACCACGGCCTTCAGGTCGCCGCGCGCCATGGCCGCCTCGACCTTGCGTCTCTGCTCGGCGGCCAGGGAGCCGTGGTGCAGGGCGATGGGCAGGTCGTCCTCATTGATCGCCCACAGCGACTGGAACACGAACTCGGCCTGCCAGCGGGTGTTGACGAAGATCAGGCTGAGCCCTGCCTGCCTGATGGCGTCGTAAACCTCTGGGATGGCGTGGATGCCGGTGTGGCCCGCCCAGGGCACGCGGCCTTCGCTGACCAGCACATCCACCACCGGCGGCGCGCCGGGATCGCCCAGGACGACGCACACCGCGTCCGATGTTGCGAGAGACGGCGATAGCCAGTCGGCGATCTTGCCCGGATCATCCACCGTCGCCGACAGCGCCACCCGCCGCATCTGCGGCGCGAACGTCTGCAACCGCGCCAGCCCCAGCGCCAGCAGGTCGCCGCGCTTGCCGCTCCAGATGGCGTGGACCTCGTCCAGCACCACGCATTTCAGGTCGGCGAAATAGTCCCTCGCCCCTTCCCAGGCGCAGAACAGGGCCAACTGCTCCGGCGTGGTCAGCAGGATGTCGGGCGGGAAGTCGCGCTGGCGCTGCTTTTTCGACTGCTTGGTGTCGCCGGTGCGGCTCTCGACGTGGATGTTCAGCCCGATCTCGCGGATGGGCGTCATCAGGTTGCGCTCGACGTCGGTGGTCAGGGCCTTCAGCGGCGACAGATAGAGGGTGTGGACGCCCGACCCCGGCCCCGCCTGCGGCCTTGGCCCCCGATCGGCCAGATCGATCAGGCTGGGCAGGAAGCCCGCCAGAGTCTTGCCCCCGCCCGTCGGCGCCACCAGCAGGGCGTGCTGGCCGGCCTTCGCCGCCGCGACCATTTCCAGCTGATGCCGACGCGGCGACCAGCCCCGACCGGCGAACCAGTCGGCGAACAGGGGCGGAAGCGTTGCAGTGATCGGCGTCGTCACGCCAAGCCTATAGCATGTTCCCGTTCCGTTTCGTCACCATCGACGCTATCTAGTCAAAGTGACCGTCGAATCCGCCGAGACCAGCACTGCGTCGTCCCTGACGTTCGACCTGCCGCCCGCGCTGGCCACGCCGCCGGGGGCCGGGGCCGTGTGCGACGATCAGGGCGCAAGGAAGATCGGACGCGGCGCAGCCGAGGGCCTGTTCACCGGCGACGACATCATCGTCGCCCATGCCGGATTGACGGCGCGGCGGCTCGGTCTGGCGCCGCCGCCGCGCTCGGTCGAGATGCTGGACGCGCTGGAGCTGTTCGCCTTCGTGCGCCCGGCCCGGTTCTGCGCCCCGTCGGCCACCGGGCTGGCGCTGGCCTTAGGCGGTGAGGAGCCGAGAGGGGCCGAGGCGCAGGCCGCCGCCTTGCGCGCCGCCGCCGCTGACCTGCTGGCCGAGCTGGCTGCGCCCGCCTATCCGGGGCGGGAGGAGGCCTACACGCTGGCCCTGACGCTGGAGCGGGCGGGCTGGGGCTGGGCGTCGCGCGTGCTTCAGGCCCTGCGCGCCGGGCCGTTGCGCGAGCGTCAGCAGCGCGGCTCGGGCCTCGACGTCTGGGCGCGACTTCAGGAGTGGGAGGACGAGGCGCCGCGTGGCGAGGCCGGGTCTGCCCCGGTCGATTCCGAAAGCGCCCGCATCCGTCTGGACAAGCTGCTTCAGGCCTCGGGTCTGGACGAGACGCGGCCTGCTCAGTCCGACTATGCCGCCGAGGCCGCCTATGCCTTCTCGCCGCGCAATGAAGAGGGCCGTCCGCGCGTCCTGCTGGCCGAGGCCGGGACCGGCACGGGCAAGACGCTGGGCTATCTGGCGCCCGCCAGCCTGTGGGCCGAGCGCAACGCCGGGGCGGCGTGGATCTCGACCTACACCCGCGCTCTGCAACGCCAGATCGACCGCGAGAGCCGCGCCCTGTGGCCCGACGAGGCCGAACGACGCCGCAAGACGGTGGTGCGCAAGGGGCGCGAGAACTACCTGTGCCTGCTCAATCTTCAGGACATGGTGCAGGCGGCGCAACTGGGGAACGGCGATCTGATCGGCATGGCCCTGGCCAGCCGCTGGGCCGCCCATACCCGTGACGGCGACATGACCGGGGGCGACTATCCCGGCTGGCTGCCCGGCCTCTATGCCACCGCGCCCATGCATCAGGCGGGACCGGCCAATCTGGTCGACCGGCGCGGCGAGTGCGTCCACGCCGCCTGCCCCCACTATCGCCTGTGCTTCGTCGAAAAGACCATCCGCGCCAGCCGCCGGGCCGATCTGGTGGTGGCCAATCATGCGCTGGTGATGACGCAGGCCGCCTTCGACGGCGCCCGCACGGCGCGCGGCCTGAAGCAGGACGGCGAGACGGCGGCGCTGAAGCGCATCGTCTTCGACGAGGGCCACCACCTGTTCGACGCCGCCGACAGCGCCTTCTCCGCCTGCCTGTCGGGGCAGGAGGCTGCAGAGCTGCGCCGCTGGATCCGCGGGCCCGAGGGGCGAGGCCGTCGCGGGCGCGGGCTGGAACAGCGTCTGGGCGACCTGACCGCCGACAACGAAGCCGCCTCCAAGGCCCTGAAGGACGCGCTCCAGGCCGCCGCTCAACTGCCGGGCGAGGGCGTATCTGGCCGCATCGCCCCGGCCTCGGGCGAGGTGAATCCCATCGGGCCGATCGAGCGGTTTCTGGTCGCGGCGCTGGAGCAGCTGCGCGCCCGCGCGGCCGAGAACGGCGGCGCCGAGTTCGGGCTGGAATGCGCCCTGCGCCCCGTCACAGAGCCGGTGCTGGAGGCCGCGCGCGAGGCCGCGCGCGCCATCGCCGCCGTCGAGGCGCCCCTGCTGGCCCTGTCGCGCCATCTCGAAGACATTCTGGACGAGGAGGCGGCCGAACTGGACGGCGCCGCCCGCGCCCGCATCGAGGGCTCTCTGCGCGGACTGGACCGGCGCGGCCGCATGACCCTGCCCGGCTGGCGCTCCATGCTGGCGGCGTTGGAGGAGGGCGGCGACGAACCGGACCCCGACTATGTGGATTGGCTGAGCGCCGAGGCCGCCTTCGGCCGCATCCACGACGTGGCCCTGCGTCGTCACTGGATCGACCCGACCGTGCCGCTGGAAGCGGCGGTGGTCATGCCGTCGCACGGCGTGCTGGTGACCAGCGCCACCCTGTCCGATCCGGCGGCCGAAGACCCCTTCGACCTGGCCCGTCTGCGGACCGGGGCGGCGCGCCTGATCGAACCGGCGCGGACGCTGAAGGTCGACAGCCCCTTCGACTATGCGACCAACAGCCGGGTCATCGTCGTCAATGATCTGGTCAAGGACGACCCGCGCCAGATTGCGGCGGCCATGCGCGAACTGTTTCTGGCGGCGGGCGGCGGAGGCTTAGGGCTATTCACCGCCATCCGGCGGCTGAAGGCGGTCTATGAGCGGCTGGGGCCGGAACTGGCGCGCGCGGGCCTGCCGCTCTACGCCCAGCACGTCGATCCTCTGGAGGTCGGGGCGTTGGTCGATGTCTTCAGGGCTGAGCGGGACAGCTGCCTGCTGGGCACGGATGCCGTCAGGGATGGCGTGGACGTGCCGGGCCGGTCCCTGCGCGTTCTGGCCTTCGACCGCGTGCCGTGGCCGCGCCCGGACCTGCTGCACAAGGCGCGACGCGAGCGGTTCGGCACGGGCTCGGGTGGACGTTCGTGGGATGACGCCCTGGCGCGCGGACGGATCGCTCAGGCGTTCGGCCGGCTGATCCGCCGGGCCGACGACCGGGGCGTCTTCGTCATGCTGGACGCCGCCTGCCCGACGCGCCTGTTCGCCGCCCTGCCGCCAGGGACGGAGGTGCTGCGTCTGGGGCTGGCCGAAACGGTGGAGCTGACCAAGGGGTTCTTGGCGGAAACGGGCTGAAGCCTCTGCCCCTCTTCTTTCGTCATCCTCCGGCAAGCCGCGCAGCGGCGCTGACCGGGGGACCCAGCGGCGCCGAAGGCGATCTTTGCTGCAGGCGCTGCGCGCGGGCTTTCGCCCTCCGGGCGCCGCTAGGTCCCCCGGTCTCCCCTCGCTTTCGCGAGGGTCGCCGGAGGATGACGAAAGAAAAGGGGCCTGCGCATGATCGCCCTGTCGGTTATTCAAAGCGCTGCGCTTCAAACTGACCCAAGGCCCATGTCCAAGACCACCCCCGCCACCGTCGCCCTGACCAAGGCCGGCGTCGCCTTTGAACTGCACCCCTACGACTACGACCCCGACGCGCCGCGCGTGGGCCTGCAGGCGGCCGAGGCCTTGGGCTGGGCGCCCGAGCAGGTGTTCAAGACGCTGATGACGCTGGTGGACGCCAGGCCCGTCTGCGTCGTCGTGCCGTCCGACTGCGAGGTCAGCATGAAGAAGCTGGCCGCCGCCGCCGCAGGTAAGTCGGCCCAGATGATGAAGCCCGCCGATGCCGAACGCCTGACCGGCTTCAAGGTCGGCGGCGTCAGCCCCTTCGGCCAGCGCAAGGCCGTCCCGACCTTCATCGACGAGACGGCGATCCTGTTCGAGCGGGTGCTGATCAACGGCGGCCAGCGCGGCCTGCTGCTGGAGCTGGCGCCGGACGAGGCGGCCCGCGCCTGCGCGGCGGCGTGGGCGGATCTGACGGCCTGACCAGCCTAGCTCTCGAACGTCACGACCACGCTGGCGGCGGAACGCTCGGCCTCGCCGTGGAACACCGCTTCGATGTTGTTGCCGTCCGGGTCGAGCAGGAAGGCGGCGTAGTAGCCGGGGTGATAGGGCCGCTCGCCCGGCGCGCCGTTGTCGGTTCCGCCCGCCGCCAACCCCGCCTTGTGGAAGGCTTCGACCATGGCGCGGCCCTTCGCCTGGAAGGCCAGATGGCAGCGGCCGGTCGCGCGGCCCTGCGCAGCGATGCTGTCCACCGCCGAGACGAACAATTCGTCGGCCCAGAAGAAGCGTTCGGCTTCGCCGCTGATCGGCACGCCCAGGGCCTCCAGCACCGCGCCGTAGAAGCGGCGGCTGGCCTCAAGGTCCGGCGTCACCAGTTGCAGATGGTCGATCAGACGGCCGCGATGAAGCTGCTGCGTCTCCATGATCCTCGTCTCCTGTCAGCTTGCAATTCGAACGGGCGGCAGCCTCGCCTGTTCCTGCTGACAGGACGTGTCAGCAGGCGCTCATCCTGCTAAAGCGCGCTCATGACCGACGCCGTCCCGCATCACAGCCGCAAGGGCTTGATCATCCCTTTCGCCATCGTCGCCGTGGGCCTGGTCCTGTGGACCGGCTGGTGGTTCTTCCTGACCCAACAGATCGAACAGCGTCTGGAGGGCAAGATCGCCGGGCTGCAGCAAAGCGGCTGGACCATCAAGCATGGCGGCGTTTCGACCACGGGCTGGCCGATGCACGCCCGCGTGACGATCAAGCATCTGGATGTGACCGCGCCGTCGGGCCACGCCGTCGAGGCGCCCGAGATGGTGGCGCAGGCCAACGCCTATAATCCGACGCGCTGGGTGCTGGCGGCGCCGCACGGGCTGACGGTTACGCGCGCTGAAAAGGGCAAGACCGCCATCCGCGCCGAGGGCGTCCGCATGAGCCTGCACGGCCTGACGCAGCGCTGGCCCAATATCGCGCTGGAGCTGGAGAAGCCGGTCTTCACCGCCCTGCCGGACGCCGAGCCCTTCCCGCTGAAACAGGCGGCGCTGGTGCAGTTTTACATGCGGCCGCATCTGGTCGGCTCGGACACGCCGACCGATGACGTCGACGTGCTGTTCCGTCTGGTTGACGGCGAGGGCCGCGCGAACGGCCCGATCGAGGGCTTCACCCAGTCGGGGATGCTGAACGCCCAGATCGAGGCGGTGATCGAAAAGGCCTCGGCCCTGCGCAAGGGCGCGGACGCCAAGGGACTGCTGACCGCATGGACGGCGGCGGGCGGCCGCTTCATCGACGTGAAGGGCCAGCTTCAGGCGGGCGAGAGCAAGGCCTTCGTCTCCAGCGACGCCCTGTCGGCGGACGCCAAGGGCCAACTTGAAGGCGAGGTCTTCGTGCGCGCCGAGAAGCCGCTGGCGGCCATCGTCGGCCTGGCGGGCGCCCAGCAGGGCGGGGCGCTGGACCGCGCCGCCGCGGCCAGGGCCGCCGCCGCCACGCCGCAGGGCGGAACCGGCGACGACGGTCAGGGCGTGGAGCTGGCCATCCTGTTCCGCGGCGGCCGCACCTATCTGGGACCGTTCGCCCTGGCGCCCGCGCCGCAGCTGTTCTGATGCCGCCCTTGTCATGCTGATCGAGCCGCCCGCCGACGAAGCGCGCCTGTCGCTGGAACGGGCCGTGGCCGAGGCCGTCCGCGCGCGGCTGGCGGCGGGAGCGCGCGGTTCGGTCGACGGCGACGCCATCGCCCTGCGCGCCGTTCTTTCGGGAATGAGCCTGTCCGAAAAAGCGGCGGTGCGCGCCGTGCTGGGGCGGCTGGAGGCGTCTGAGGGACGCCCCCTGATCGCCTGCGGAGCGCTGTCGCAAATGCTGGCGTCTGACCGCTGGGGTCTGGCGGCACGGCCGATGGCCGAGGCGGATCAGGCCCTGATCGCCGTGCGCGACGGGGCGGCGCGCAAGACGCGCGCCCTGATCGATCTGTCGCCGCGGCCGTGGTGGGGGCGGCTGCTGGCCCTGCCCATGCTGAAGATCATCGCCGCCCTGCCCGATGACGCCGCCGGGGCGCCGCGCGCCCTGATGGTGTCGACCGAGGCGCCGGGACCGACCGGCGAGGACCGCACCTTCTGGGTCACGGACAGCGCATGGCCGGACGCCCGTATCGTCGAGGCCCTGTCGAAGGCCGGTCTGGCGGCCGAATTTCTGTCGGGCGGAGGCGGGTTGAAGCTGTTCGTCCTGACAGGCTATGTGCAGGCGGAAGACATCAGGCTGGACGGCGCGCCCGGCGGCCTGACCGGCGTCATCGGCGCCGCTCCCGTCTTCTGAACATAGCGGCTCAAGTTTTTCGACCGGCAGGGGATGACGCGCGCATGACCGAAGCGAACCAGGCGCCGTCCGGCGGCGCGCCTCAACCCAAGCGCGGCGTGCTGGACATCGCGCCCTATGTCGGCGGCAAGAGCGCCATCGCCGGGGTGGCCAAACCGATCAAGCTGTCCTCCAACGAAAACGCGCTGGGCGCGGGCGAAAAGGCGCGCGAGGCCTTCGCCGCCGCCGCGTCTTCGATCCACCTCTATCCCGACGGCCGGGCCGATCGCCTGCGCGCAGCGGTGGCCGAGGCGCACGGGCTGGAGCCGGAGCGGCTGATCTTCGGCAACGGCTCGGACGAAGTCTTCGCCCTGCTGAACCAGACCTATCTGGAGGCCGGGGACAATATCGTCACCAGCCAGTACGCTTTCGTCGCCTATCAGATCTCGGCCCGCGCCTGTCAGGCCGAGGTCAGGCAGGCGGCCGAGCCGGACTTCCGCGCCGATGTCGACGCTATGCTGGCCCTGGTCGATGAGCGGACGAAGCTGGTCTATTTGTCGAACCCCGCCAATCCGACCGGCAGCTTCGCCACGGGTGAGGAGATCCGCTGCCTGCACGCAGGCCTGCCCGCTCATGTCATCCTGGTGATCGACGAAGCCTACGCCGAGTTCGTGACCGAGCCGGACTGGGAGAGCGCCTTCGATCTGGCGCGCACGGCGCCCAATATCGTCGTCACCCGCACCTTCTCCAAGCTGCATGGGTTGGGCGGTCTGCGGGTCGGCTACGGCTATGCGCCGCTGGCGGTGGAGCAGGCCATCGACCGCATTCGCCTGCCGTTCAACGTCTCCCTGCCGGGGATCGAAGCGGCCATCGCCGCCCAGGGCGATGAGGCGCACCAGAAGGCCTCGCGTGATCTGGTGGCCGAGTGGCGGCCGCGCCTGACCCAGGCCATTCGGGGCTTTGGTTTCGAGGTATTCCCGGCCTCGGGCAACTTCATCCTGATCCGCTTCCCCGATGCGAAGCGCTCGGCCTCGGCGGCGCAGGATTATCTGCAGGCCAAGGGCATCATCGTTCGCGGCGTGGGCGGCTATGGCCTGCCTGACTGCCTGCGGGTGACGATCGGGACGGAAGACCAGAACCGCGCCGTCCTCGACGCCCTCAGCGAGTTCGCGGCGAGCTGAAGCCTCAGCCGCCGCTGTTGAAGCGCACCACGCCGATCACGCCTGCGCGCCAGACGTAGTCGTCCTTGATCAACGGGCTGTCCTTGATGTCGCCCAGACGCTGTTCGTAGTTGACGAAAGCGCCGACGCCGTAACGGTCGCCGATCGGCACGGCCAGCATGGCTGCGGCGCCTGCGGCCGACAGTCCGCCCGACGGCGTGAAGGCGGCGTAGTCGGTATTGGCCGCTTCCTGTGCGGTCACGCCGTAATAGCGCTGGACGCGCGCGTCGCTGCCGCCGCGCATATAGGCCATCGTCTGCAACATGCCGACGGGCGTCACGCGCTGGTGGCTGACCGAGCCGTAGTACTCAAGACCGGCGTCGTCGCCGGTGGCGTCATGCTGGATGCGGCCTCCGACCACGACATTGCCCGGCAGACGTTTGAAGGCGTAAAGGGCCGCATCGGCGCCGTAGCCGGGCCGGTCCATGCCCTCGATGTCGCCCGCTGCAAAGCGCGGACGCAACTGAACGCCCGCATGGAAACCGTCGCGCTTGACGGCGTTCCAGCCCAGTCCGTCCAGACCGTTGGCGTAGACGATGTCACGATAGGAGGCCGAGCCCCAGGCGGTGAAGTTGAAATCCTCGGACTTATCGCCCGAGACGCTGAAGCCTCGGACAAAGCCGCCGCCGATGTCGACCTTCCACGTCTGCGGCGCTTCAAGCGGCTGGAACGGCTGTGACTGCGCAGAGGCGACAGCCGGCAGGGCGCCGAGGGCGACCGTCAGGAGGGCGAGGCGAAAGGCGGAGCGTGAAATCATGAGCGGGTCCCGGTCAACAGCTGATGATATAGGGGCCCGCCCTCCAAAGCCTAGGTTCTGGGCGGCAACAAGGCGGTCGAGGCGTCTTCGATCCGGCTTTCCAACTGCTTCATGAACTCGGCCCGCTTCAGACCCGACGGAATCGGCGGCAGAAACTCGAACACCACCGTGCCCGGATAGCGTTTGAAACCATGCGCCGGCCAATGGACGCCCGAGTTGGTGGCGACCGGCCAGCAGGGCGCGTCCACGTCGCGATAGATGGCGGCGACGCCGGGCTTGTAGTCGGCCGGTGCGCCCGGAGCCGTGCGGGTGCCTTCGGGGAAGATCAGGATCTGACGCCCCTCCGCCAGACGGGCGCGGGTCTGCCGCACCATGTCCTTCAGCGCCTTGGCGTGGGCGGCGCGGTCGACGGCGATCATCTTCGTCTTCCAGGCGAACCAGCCGAAGAAGGGCAGCGGCATCAGCTCCTTCTTCATCACGAAACAGGCGTCGTCGAGGAAGGCGAAGGGGGCGATGACGTCCAGCATCCCCTGATGCTTGGCCGCAATCAGGGCCGGGCCGTTGGGGCGGTGCTCCAGCCCGCGCACTTCGACCTTCACCCCCGCGATCCAGCGCAGGCCGAACAGGACGAAGCGCGCCCACAGCTTGATCACCCCCATCGCCGCCCGGTGCGGCATCAGCAGCGCGGGCGACAGCAGGACGGCGAACAGCGGCATCGACAGATACAGCCACAGGGTGAAGATCAGGGATCGAACGGTCGTCATGCAGCGGCCTTGCGGAGGTCTGAGGCGTCGGGTGCGGCAGGGCCGGGGCGCTCGGGATGGCGGCCGGTCAGGCGATGCATCCCCTCGCGGCCCAGGACGGCCAGGTATTTCATGTACTCCAGCGTCATGCGCCGGGCGGTCTCGGTCGCGCGCCACCAGGACGGGGTGTCCAGCGACGGCGTGGAGATGGCGTAGGGGGTCAGCCGCACGCCGGGCGCCGCCCCGCGAATCTCCAGCAGGCTGCGCGGCATATGATAGTCCGAGGTGACGACGATCAGATCGTCATAACCCTTGGCCCGAGCCCAGGCGGCGATCTCCTGGGCGTTGCCGACGGTGTTCTCGGCCTCGAAGCCCAGGTCGACACAGCAGTTGAACAGCTTCTTGGACCCCGGCGTCAGGGCGCGCAGCTCCTGACGGCGCACCTCGCGGTTGACGCCCGAGATCAGCAGCCGGTCGCCCTTGCCCTGCTCCAGCAGGCGGATGGCGGCGTTGACGCGCTCGGCCGAGGGGCCGGTCAGGGAGACGATGGCGTCCGCCCGCGCGGGCTCGGGCGCAGGCGTCAGACCGCGAACCCGCTCGGCGAAGACGAACAGGCCCGTCAGCCACATCAGCGCCACCACGGCGATCAGCGTCAGGAACTTCATGCTTAACTAACTAGCGACGCCCGCCCAGCTTCGCCAGCGCCGTCAAACGCGCAGCCAGCACCGCGACCGCCCCCGCCAGCAAGGGGCAGGCGATCAGCGCCAGCAGGTCGCCAAAGGCCAGCGGCAGGGCCGGGGTCAGCCCGCCCTCGCCCCCGATCAGGCGCAACGCCGCCAGCATCAGCGCGGCCAGTCCGGCCCCCGCCGCGCCCGCCGTCGCCGCCAGAACGCCGAACCGCTGCTGGAACAGGGCGGCGATCGCTCCGTCCGACGCGCCGTTCAGGCTCAGCGTCTCGATCACCGTCGCCTGAGCCGCCATGCCCGCTCGGGTGGCGTAGGCGATCGCCGCCGCCGTCGCCGCCGCGATCAGCAGGAAGGCCGCGCCCGCCAGGGCCGTGATCAGGCCCGCCGACCGTTCGACCTCGCCGCGCCACAGGCTGTGGTCGTCGACGCTGGCGTCCAGCCCGGCCTCGGCCAGGGCGCGGCTCAGGCTCGGCGCGCTGGCGGGCGCCTTGGGGTCCAGCCGGACGACGACCAGATAGGGCAGAGGCAGGTCGGGCAGCACCGCCTCCCCCACCCACGGCCGCAACAGGGCCTCGGCCGCCTTGCGGTCCATCGCCTGCGCCTCGGCCACGCCCTTGACCCCGGCCAGGGTCTCGGCGGCGCGTGCGGCGGCGGCGGGGCCGGTCTCATCGACGCGCGGGCGCACCTGCACCGTCGCTTCGGCGCGCAGATGCGACGCCCAACCGTGCGCGGCCCGATCGGCCGCCAAGGCGCCGACGGCGGCGATGGAGGCCAGGAAGCACAGCACGGCGATGACCACCACCAGCCAGCGTTCTCCACCGGCCTCGCGCTGCAGAAGTTCGGGCTGGGCGTTGCGCATGAGGCCGATCATGACTGCGCCTCCGGTCCCGCCGATGAAGCCGGCGCGATCTGAGCCAGCCGCCCGCCTTCCAACCGCAGGACGGCGGCGCCGCTGCGCGCGGCCAGAGCCTCGTCGTGGCTGGCGATCAGCACCGTGGCGCCCAGTTTGTTCAGCGACTGGAACAGCCGCATCAGCTTCTCGCCCATCGGCCGGTCGACGCTGCCGGTCGGTTCGTCGGCCAGGATCAGGCGCGGCCGCGCCACCACGGCGCGGGCGATGGCCAGCCGTTGCTTCTCGCCGCCGGACAGGGTGGGCGGCAGGGCGTCCAGCCGCCCGCCCAGCCCGACCCAGCGCAGCATCTCCTGCACGTCGGCGCCGTAGTCCGCCGGGCGTTCTCCCGCCAGGCGCAGCGGCAAAGCCGCATTGTCGAAGGCCGACAGATGGTCCAGCAGGCGGAAATCCTGAAAGATCACCCCCATGCGACGGCGAAGCGCCGGGACCTCGCGCCGGGGCAGCTGGGTCACGTCCTGACCGAACAGGCTGATTCGACCCGCCTGCGGCCGCGCCGCCAAAGTCAGCAGCCGCAGCAACGAGGACTTGCCCGCCCCCGAAGGTCCGGTAAGGAAGTGGAAAGAGCCGTTTGGCAGACTAAGGTTAACGTCCCGCAGCACGGCGGGCCTGCCCCCATAGCCGAAGCCCACGCCTCTGAGGCGGACGGCGTCAGGCGCGGAATCAGGGTCGGCGGCGCGGCGGATCGGATCGGGCATAGGGTTTCGTATTGGACCGGGGCGTTGCGCCGCGACAGGAGGGGGCGATAAGCCTCACAGTCAGCTGACATGATACTGACCTGTCCCGCCTGCGCCACCAGCTATTTTGTTCCCGACGAAGTGATCGGCCCCAACGGCCGTCGTGTCCGCTGCAAGACGTGCGGCCACGACTGGCGCGCCAGCCTTGAGGATGCGCCGCTGGAGCTGGAATCGGCGACGGAAGGCCTGAGCCCAGCCGAAGACGCTGCGTCCGAAACCCTGCCTGAAAGTCTGGCCGAAACGCCTGCGCCCGAACTGCCGCGCGCCTTCCGCGCCCGGGCCGAGCGCAAGCGCCGCACACGGCAGGCGGCGGCGGCGGGCGCAGCCTGGGCCGCGGCGGCGGCGGTCGTGCTGGGACTGATCACCAGCGGCGTCCTGTTCCGTGAAGAGATCGTCCGCAAATTTCCGGCGACGGCCGGCGCCTATGGCGCCCTGGGTCTGGACGTGAACATCGTCGGACTGGAGTTCGAAGCCCAAAGGGCCCGCGTGGCGCCTCATGATCCGGGCAAGATCGTCGTGTCAGGCGTCGTGCGGAATATTCGTGAAACCGAGGTGTCGTCGCCTCCCATCCGCGTGATCCTACAGGATGAACGCGGCGTCGAGATCGCCAGCAGGGTGGTGCGCCCAGACTGGCCCCCCACGCTGCCGGGGAAAACGCAGGGTTTCGCCACGGTCATCGCTGACCCGCAGGGCAAGGCGGCGGGGATGACAACGAAGTTCATTCTTGAGCCTGCGCGCAAGGCGCCCCCCCGCACCGCCGGCAAGAAGGCCCGCCCTGAACCCGCCGCGCGCGAAGACGGGGGCTTGCGTCGTCTGGGCGCTCTCGACCTTGGTCCGACGCCCGCGCCTCTCGACACTGACGTCGCAGACGGGGTATCGGCGAGGCATGGCTGACACCCCATCGACGCCCGCCCCCACGGTTCTTCTGTCCCAGGCCGAGATCGAGGCCGTCGTGGCCGATCTGGCGCGCCGCATCGCCCCCCATGTCGATGATCAGACGGTGGCCGCCGTCCTGCTGACCGGCGGACTATGGTTCGCCGCCGACCTGACCCGCGCCCTGTCGCGCGAAGGCCGCAACGTCCGTTTCGACGCCCTGTGGCTGGCCTCCTACGGCGATGAGCAGACCAGCCGGGGCCGGATCGAGGTCCGCGCCCCCTATCAGCGCCCGCTGACCGGCAAGAAGGTGCTGATTCTGGACGACGTGTTCGACACAGGTCTGTCGTTGGCCGAGGCGGTGCGCATCACCAGGGAAGCAGGCGCCGCCGAGGTGCTGACCTGCGTCTTCGCCCGCAAGCCCTGGCCCAAGCCCCGCGCGCCCGAGCCCGACTTCGTCGGCTGGGAGGCGCCGAACCGCTTTCTGGTCGGCTATGGCCTGGACCATGCGGGCGGGATGCGCGGCCTGCCCGACATCTGCGCGCTGGACTGAGGCTTAAAGCCAGTCCGCCATCGGTTCGCGGGCGAACATCTCGTCATAGGTCGGGCGCGGGCGGATGACCGCGCTGCGCTCGCCGTCGACCAGCACCTCGGCAGCCAGGGGACGGGTGTTGTATTCGCCGCTCATCACCGCGCCATAGGCTCCGGCGCTCATGAAGACGACCAGATCGCCCGCCTTCAACGGCGGCAGGTCGCGATCGCGCGCGAAGGTGTCGCCGGTCTCGCAGACCGGGCCGACCACGTCGTGGGGCAGAGCCTCGCCCGTCACCGGACGCACCGGCTTCAGGTCGTGGAAAGCGTCATAAAGCGCCGGGCGCATCAGGTCGTTCATCGCCGCGTCCAGCACCAGGAAGCGACGGCCGTCCGTCCGCTCATTGACCTGAATGACGCGGCTCAGCAGCACGCCCGCATTGGCCGCCATCAGGCGTCCGGGCTCGAAGGCCGCTTCGACGTTCAGCCCCTCCAGCACACGCGCGGCCATGGCGACATAGTCGGCCGGAGCAGGCGTCGCCGCATCGCCATAATAGGGCACGCCCAGTCCGCCGCCGAGATCGAGCCGCGTGACGCTGTGCCCCTGGGCGCGCAGGTCTTCTGTCATCTGGCGCAGCACACGGAAGGCGGCTTCCAGCGGGGCCAGATCGGTGATCTGGCTGCCGATATGGCAGGCCAGGCCCACGGGCGTGACGTGCGGCGAGGCGGAGGCGCGGGCGTAGAGAGCCATCGCCTCCTCGACGGGCACGCCGAACTTGTCGCCCGCGCCGCCGGTGGTGATCTTGGCGTGACCGCCCGCGCCGATCTTGGGGTTGACCCGGATGGCGATGGCGGGGGCTGCGTTCTTGGTCGCAGCAACCGCGATCAGCCGGTCCAGCTCGGTCGAGGACTCGACGTTGATCTGACGCACGCCCTGTTCGATGGCGAAGGTCAGCTCGGCGTCGGTCTTGCCCACGCCCGAGAAGATGATGCGCTCGCCCGGAATGCCGACGGCCAGCGCCCGGCGAATCTCGCCCTCGGATACGGTGTCGGCGCCGCAGCCGAGTTTCGCCAAGGTCGCCAGCACCGACAGGTTGGAGTTGGCCTTGACCGCAAAGGCGATCAGGGCGTCGCCCAGCGGGCTCCTATGCGCGTCGCACGCCTCGCGCAGCAGGCCGTAGTGACGGCGCAGGGTGGCCGAGGAATAGACGTAGGTCGGCGTGCCGACGCTGTCCGCCAGCGCCTCCAGAGAGACGCCCTCGGCATGCAGGACGCCGTCCTTGAGATCGAAATAGTGCACCGGCGGGGAGTCCAGTCAGAGAGAAGAGCCAGAAGGCTCAGTTCATCGGCGGCGGCTTGCCGAACGGGTTGCTCGTGCCGTTGTCGATGGGCATCTGGCGCGGCGGCAGGTTCTGCATCGCCTCCTCGGGCAGATGGTCGGCCGAGCGGTCGCGGATGGCGCGCTCGGTCTGCTTCTTCGGCGTCGCGCCCTGCGGCGGCTCAAGGTCCGCCATGCGACCGCAGGCCGACAGCATCAGGGCGGCGGCGCCCGCGAGGATCAGTGTCTTCTTCACAGGCGGCTTCTCCAGTCGGCGATGCGCGCGCGGACCTGTTCCGGCGCCGTGCCGCCGAAGCTCTGGCGGCTGGCGCAGGAGGCTTCGGGCGTCAGCACTTCATACACGCCTTCGGTGATCCGGCCATCCAGCGCCTGCAATTCCGCCAGCGGCAATTCGCCCAGTCCAAGACCCAGCGCCTCGGCCCGCTTCACGGCGGCGCCGGTGACGTGGTGCGCCTGGCGGAAGGGCAGGTTCAGTTCGCGCACCAGCCAGTCGGCCAGATCGGTGGCGGTCGAGAAGCCCGCGCCCGCGGCGGCGGCCATTTTCTCGGCGTTGGGGCGGATCACGGCGACCATGGCGGTCATGGCCGTCAACGCCAGATCGAGCGCGTCGAAGGCCTCGAAGACCGGCGGCTTGTCCTCCTGCATGTCCTTGGAATAGGCCAGCGGCAGGCCCTTCATCACCGTAGTCAGGGCGATCAGGGCGCCGTTGATGCGGCCCGTCTTGGCCCGCACCAGCTCGGCCGCATCCGGGTTGCGCTTCTGCGGCATGATGGACGAGCCGGTGGTCAGGTCGTCGGGCAGGGTCGCAAAGCCGAACATCGGCGTCATCCACACCACGATCTCTTCGGCCAGACGCGACAGGTGGCCCGCCGCGATGGAGGCGGCGGCCAGGCTTTCCAGCGCGAAGTCGCGATCCGAAACGGCGTCCAGCGAGTTCGCCATCGGGCGGTCGAAGCCGAGCGCCTGCGCCGTCATGTGGCGGTCGATGGGGAAAGGCGATCCGGCCAGCGCGGCGGCGCCCAGCGGGTTCTCGTTCATGCGGGCGCGGGCGTCGGCGAAACGCCCGGCATCGCGGCCGAACATCTCGACATAGGCCATCAGGTGATGGCCGAACGTCACCGGCTGGGCCGTCTGCAGATGGGTGAAGCCCGGCATCAGGTCGCCCGCGTGCTGTTCCGCCCGGTCCACCAGGGTCCTCTGCAGGTCACGAAGCTGCGCCACGGTGCGGTCGCAGGCGTCGCGCACCCACAGGCGGAAGTCGGTCGCCACCTGATCATTGCGGCTGCGCGCCGTATGGAGGCGCCCCGACGGCTCGCCGATCAGCTCCGACAGGCGGGCCTCGACGTTCATGTGAATGTCTTCATAGGCGTCGCGGAAGGGGAAGCTCCCGTCCCGGATCTCGCCCTCGATCACGTCCAGCCCGCCAAGGATGGCCTGGGCGTCGGCGGCGGCGATGATCCCCTGTTTCTCCAGCATGCGACAATGGGCCCGCGAACCGGCCAGGTCCTGCGCCCACAGGCGTTTGTCGACGCCGATGGAGACGTTGATGGCTTGCATGATGTCCGCAGGCTTGGCGCTGAAGCGCCCACCCCATAGAGACTGGCCCTGCGAGGGGGAATCTTGCTGTGGTTTGGAAGGCGTATCGGACATGAGCGGCTCTGGACGGACTTGGGCGGGCGTGGCGACGTTCGCGGTGATCGGCGTGATCGGCATGGGCGCGGCGCTGCTATACGTCAATCAGAAGGGCGGAGGCAAAGAGTCCGCGCCGCCTGCGGCCCAGATGCAGGCCCAGACTCAGGCGTCGGTCCACGCTCTTGATCCGCAACTGGCGGCCTTCGCCAAGGGATCGCTGGCAGCCCTGCAGGCGCCCGCCTCCCCCGCCGCGCCCGACTATGTGTTCAAGGCCGCCGACGGCGCCGACGTCCGTCTGGCCGACTTCGCCGGCAAGGTGACGGTGGTGAACCTGTGGGCCACCTGGTGCGCCCCGTGTCGGATCGAGATGCCGACGCTCGCGGCCCTGGCCGACCACTATAAGGCGCGCGATGACTTCGCCGTGGTCGCCGTCAGCATGGACCTGGACAAGACCGCCGACGAGGCGCGGGCCTTCATCGCCCAGAACGCGCCTCTGGACTTCTACATCGACCCGAAATTCCAGCTGGCGTTTGAGTTCCCCGGCAAGGGCGCCATGCCCCAGACCATCGTCATGGACCGCCAGGGCCGCGTCCGCGCCGTGCTGACCGGCGAGGCCGACTGGGCCGGGCCCGAGGCGCGCGCCCTGATCGACCACCTGCTGGCCGAGGGCTGAGGCCAGCCTCCGGCCCCGCTTGTCGAAGACGGCCCGAAGGGTTGATGCTCCGGCCAAACCGGAGGCTGCGATGAGCGTCGAGACCCATTACCTGGCCGTCTTCACCAGCGACAAGACCGGCCCCAAATGGCGGGCTTGGCGCGCCATGAGCGAGGCCCAGCAGGCCGAGACGGCCCGCCTCGGCGTCGCTGCCGTCGCCGCCTGGGAAGAGGCGCACCGCGACTCCATCGTCTTTCAGGGCGGCCCGCTGGGCCCGACCAAACGCCTCGACGACGACGGCGCCGTGACGGACATGGTCAACCTGCTGACCGTCTTCATGGTCGTGCGCGCCGACAGCCATGAGACGGCGGCCCGCCTGTTCGAAGGCCACCCGCACATAAGCATCTTCGTCTGCGACGGCGTGGAGGTGATGCCGGTGCTGGGGTGAGGCTCAGTCGGCGCCCGGCGGCGGGGTCCAGTTGGGATCAGGGAACCACTCAGCGGCGAGGTCGCGCCAGTCCGGGTTGTCCTTCTCGATCAGGGCCAGCTTCCAGTCGCGCAGCCATTTCTTGATGCGCCGCTCGCGCCGGATCGCATCCAGCATCAGGGCGTGCTGCTCGAACCAGACCAGACGGGTGCAGTCATGGGCGTCAGTGAAGCCGGGAAAGGCCCGCGCCCTGTGCTTCCACACCCGGCTTTCCAGATTTGAGGTCGAGCCGGCATAGAGCGTCCCGTTGCGCCCGCTCGCCATAATGTAGGTCGCGATGAAGGTGCGATGGGTCGCCATACACGCAGCCTATGCCGCTCCCCCTCTTTCGTCACGCCCGCCTCCCTCTCTTCCGTCATCCTCCGGCGCAGCGAAGCGGAGACCGGGGGACCCAGCGGCGCCGAAGGCGAAACCCCTCAACCCGCGACGCCTCTCGACAGTGTCGCGCTCCCGCGCGCCGCTGGGTCCCCCGGTCTGCACCGCTAACGCGGCTTGCCGGAGGATGACGAAAGAGCGCGCGCCCTCTACGTCCGAGAATGACGTTTTGGCGCTTTACGACTCAGAGTGCTAGCGATACCGTGAACAAACATCGAACCTGTGCATCGGAGGCTTCCGAATGACCAGTAAGCGTTCCTTAGTCGAGCCCACCCATGTGGGGGCCAGTACGATAGTCCGATGGAGTGGCCTCGAGGGCCCAGACCTCCGTCAAGCCATGAAAAGCCTGAGCAGGGGCGGTGCAAAGCACCCACACCTCAGCCTATTCAGCCTCCTGACAAGTCTAGCCAATGGCTACCGAACGCTAGCGGACTGCGAGCGCTATATTCGCGCACTCTCAGCATTCGCCACTAGGGAGGAGTTTACTAGAGGCTTGAAACACTTCCACGCTTACATAGGTGGCGGGCCACGCGAGCGAATTCGTCTTCCTGCACCAAACAGATACGTCGGTCCGAGCGGCGTGTTGGCGATTAGCACCCGCGCGCACTTCACGTTCGAGAGTGATGATTGCCGCCATTGGGGGCTTATCTGGAATAATAAGTCCCCCCGTTTGGCCGCAGAAGAAGCTAGGCTCGGTTGCGCATTGATGCGCCAAGGAGTCGAGGCGAATGACAACGATCACTTCGATATGATCGACGTTCGAAGTGGGAAAGTATTCACAGCTACTGCGACGGAACTCGACGAACTATACCCCGCTATTCGGAAGCGCATCGGAGAGCTGGAGGCCGAGTACCGTCGATACGCAGCATAACGCCCCCGCCTCGGAAAACTACATTCTCCTCACCGTCACCCCGGTGGCCTGCGCCCGGAGTGACGGTGAGCGCTCAGTGCACCCGCGCCTTCCCGATCTCCAGACCGTCGACGCCCCCTGACACGGCCACCACGGACCCGTCCTCGATCTCGCCGGCCAGCAGCTTCTTCGCCATCGGGTCGACCAGCTCCTTCTGGATGACGCGCTTCAGCGGCCGTGCGCCGTAGACGGGGTCGTAGCCCTTGTCGGCGAGCCAGGTCAGGGCGCTGTCGTCCAGGGCCAGCGTCAGGCGGCGGTCGGCCATCAGCTTTTCCAGACGCGCCAGCTGGATGCGGACGATGCCGCCCATCTGTTCGCGGCCGAGGCGGTGGAACAGGATGATCTCGTCGATGCGGTTCAGGAACTCAGGCCGGAAGTGGGCGCGGACCTGCTCCATGACCAGCGGGCGCACGGCCTCGACATCCTCGCCCTCAGGCTGGTCGGCCAGATACTGGCTGCCGAGGTTGGAGGTCATGATGATCAGGGTGTTCTTGAAGTCGATGGTGCGGCCCTGACCGTCGGTCAGGCGGCCGTCGTCCAGCACCTGCAGCAGCACGTTGAAGACGTCGGGGTGGGCCTTCTCGACCTCGTCGAACAGGACGACCTGATAGGGGCGGCGACGCACCGCCTCGGTCAGGGCGCCGCCCTCGTCATAGCCGACATAGCCCGGAGGGGCGCCGATCAAGCGGCTGACCGAGTGCTTCTCCATGTATTCGGACATGTCGATGCGGGTGATGGCGTTGTCGTCGTCGAACAGATAGCCCGCCAGAGCCTTGGTCAGCTCGGTCTTGCCCACGCCCGTGGGGCCCAGGAAGAGGAAGCTGCCCAACGGCTTGTTGGGGTCGTTCAGACCGGCGCGGGCGCGGCGCACGGCGTCGGAGACGGCGGCCAGGGCCTCGTCCTGACCGACCACGCGGCGGCCCAGTTCGTCCTCCATCTTGAGCAACTTCTCGCGCTCGCCTTCCAGCATCTTGTCGACGGGCACGCCGGTCCAGCGGCTGACCACGGCGGCTATCTGCTCGGCGTCCACAACCTCAGGCGTCAGGGGGGCGGCGACCGCCGCCGGGGCTTCGTCTTCGGCGAGTTGCTTCTCCAGCTGCGGGATCTGGCCGTAAGCGATCTCTGACGCGCGGCCGAGGTCGCCGGCGCGCTGGGCGGCGGCCAGTTCGGCGCGCAGGCGGTCAAGCGTTTCGCGCAGCTGGGCGCCCTGCCCCACCTTGTCCTTCTCGGATTTCCAGCGGGCGGTCATCTCGTCCGACTGGTCCTGCAGGTCGTCGATCTCGTCTTCCAGCCTCTCAAGACGGTGCTGGGAGGCCTGATCGCTCTCCTTCTTCAGGGCCTCACGCTCGATCTTCAGCTGGACCAGGCGGCGGTCGATCTCGTCCAGCGCCTCGGGCTTGGAGTCGACGGCCATGCGCACGCGGCTGGCGGCCTCGTCGATCAGGTCGATGGCCTTGTCCGGCAGGAAGCGGTCGGTGATGTAGCGGTTCGACAGGGTGGCGGCGGCGACGATGGCGCTGTCGCTGATCCGCACGCCGTGGTGGACCTCGTACTTCTCCTTTAGGCCGCGCAGGATCGACACCGTGTCCTCGACGGTGGGTTCGGCGACGAAGACCGGCTGGAAGCGACGGGCCAGGGCCGCGTCCTTTTCGACGTGCTTGCGGTATTCATCCAGCGTGGTGGCGCCGACACAGTGCAGCTCGCCGCGCGCCAGGGCGGGCTTGAGCAGGTTGGAGGCGTCCATCGCGCCGTCGCCCTTGCCCGCCCCGACCAGGGTGTGCATCTCGTCGATGAAGAGGACGATCTGGCCCTCAGCGGCGGCGACCTCGTTCAGCACGGCCTTCAGCCGCTCCTCGAACTCGCCGCGGTATTTGGCCCCGGCGATCAGGGCGCCCATGTCGAGCGCCAGCACCTTCTTGTCCTTCAGGCTTTCCGGCACGTCGCCGTTGACGATCCTCAATGCGAGTCCTTCGACGATGGCGGTCTTGCCGACGCCGGGCTCGCCGATCAGGACCGGGTTGTTCTTGGTGCGGCGGGCCAGCACCTGGATGGTGCGGCGGATTTCCTCGTCGCGGCCGATGACCGGGTCGACCTTGCCGTCGCGCGCGGCCTCGGTCAGGTCGCGGGCATAGCGTTTCAGGGCGTCGAAGCTGTCCTCGGCGCCCGCGCTGTCGGCGGTCTTGCCCTTGCGGATTTCGGCCACGGCGTCGTCCAGCTTCTTGGCCGTGACTCCCGCGGATTTCAGCGCCTCGGCGGCGGCCCCGCCCTCCTTGGCGATGGCGGCCAGCAGGCGTTCGGTGGTGACGAAGGCGTCGCCCGCCTTCTTGGCGGCCTCTTCGGCGGCGCTGAAGACGCGCGCCAGATCGCCGTCGAGGTAAAGCTGGCCCGAGCCGCCCTCGACCTGAGGCCGCTTCTTCAGCAGGCCTTCGGTCACCAGTTCGACGGCGGAGGCATCGCCGCCCGCCTGATCGATCAGCTTGCGGGCCAGCCCGTCGCGCTCCTCCAACAGCACCTTGAGCAGGTGCTCGGGCGCGAACTGCTGGTGGCGACGGGCTAACGCCAGCGACTGGGCGGACTGGACGGCCTGTTTGGCGCGGTCGGAATAGAGGTCGAGATTCATGTCGTTCGGTTTCCCCTCGGGAGGCGGATTTGAACTCAATGCGCCCTTATCGAAAGCGACGCCTTGAGCTGTCGCAAAGGAGGTGGGTGTGGCCGATCAGACACGCAAGGGCCCATGCGATAACGCCCGCCGCCACAGGGGCGACGGGCGTCGGGCGCGATGTGGCGACAGGGCTCAGCCGCCGGTCGGTCCGGTGGAGAAGTCGAACTGTTCGGGCTGACGGCGCGGCCCGCCGAAGGACCAGCTCAGCCCCAGATAGAGGGCTCGCAGGTTCAGGTCCTGACTGGAACGGTCGCGGAACAGGGGCGTGTCGTAGACGGTGTCGCCGCCGAAGGAGTTGAGGATGTCGCGGGCGGTGAACTGCAGCGACAGGGTGTCGTTCAGCTTGCGCCGATAGCCGAAGTTCACCATGCCGCCGCCCTCGCGCTTGCCTTGCGCCAGCAGTTGATCGCCCTGCCAGAAGCCCATCAGCTGGACGAAGTCCTTGGGCGTGGCCTGCCAGTTCAGGCTGAGGCGACCGCTCACCATCTCGCCCTCGCGGTCGCGCCCGCCGGGGATGCCCGCCGCGTCGATCTCCTGACGGAAGGCGTTGACGCTGGCGTTGTAGCGCAGGGTCGGGTGCAGGCGGCCGCTGGCGGTCAGCTCGATCCCCAGATCGCGGCGGGCGCCCAGATTCTCGGGCCGGGTCAAAAGCACGCCGCCGCCCACGTCCGTCGCTACGTCGGTAAAGGCCTTGGTCGTGTCGCGGTAGTAGGCCGTGGCCTGATAGAAGCTCTGGCCGCGCCGCATCTGCCACATGGCCTCGAAGCTGTCGGTCTCCTGCGGTTCAAGGTCCGGGTTGCCCGAGCGCAGGTTCAGCGGATCGCCATAGATGATGAAGGGGTTCAGCTGCGACGGCTGGGGCCGCTGGATGCGCCGCGAATAGCTGCCGCGCAGGGTCTGGGTCTCGGTCAGCTGATACTGCAGGTGGAAGGTCGGATAGGCGCGGAAATAATCCTGAGACGCGCGCACGGCGTTGGTCACGTCCTCGACCTCGATGTCGGCCTGTTCCAGCCGCAGACCCAACTGGCCGGACAGCTTCTCGCCGAACGGGCGTTCATAGGTGGCGTAAAGGGCATGAACCGTCTGCTCCGCCTCGAAGCGGTTGCTCTGTAAGGGAACAAGGGCGAGGGCGTTCTCGGCGGGACCGCGCCGGACCTCATTGTCCTGATCCGGCCGGGTGAGGCTCAGCTCATAGCCCGCGCGCAGCTTGGCGCCCTCGCCTATCGGCCGGGTGTAGGCGCTGGTGAAGCCGATGGTCTCCTGCGCGGTCAGGCCGTGTTGGGCCTCATATACCGTCGGCTCCGTCGGTATGCGGAAGACGTTGGCGGCCAGGGAGTCGTTCTCCTGATCGTTGCGATCATAGCGCAGCTCGTTCGACCATTCGTGCCCGGACGTATCGAACTGGTGCAGCACCCGGCCGGTGACGCCCCAGCCCTTCATGGCGAAGCCGCCCGAGCCGTCGCGGGTATAGGCGCGCGTCAGGGCGCCCGAGGCGTCGCGCGTCTCGAACACGCCGCGCACATCGCTGTCGATGTCGAAGCGATTGGCGCGCGCCTCGCCGGTCAGCATGGTTTTTTCAGTCAGCCGGTATTCAGCGGCGACGCGGCCGAAGAAGCCCTCCTGGGTCGATTCAATATCTTGAACGGTCGTCGTGGCGCCGGTGGTCGCACCGGTGGCGTCCAGTTGTTCGCGCAGGCGCCCGAAGCTCAGGCTCTGCTCGTCGTGGCGATAGCTGAGATCGCCGGTCAGGGTCAGCTTGCCCTGCTGGCGCGAGCCGCTGGCGCCGACATTCCAGCGTCCATGATCGCCCACATTGGCGCGCAGCGATCCGGTCGTGACAGCCGCGCCCGGCGTCCCGGCGGCCGCAGCAGCGGCGACCGCCGCCGGAACCGGCTTGGTGATCAGATTGATGACCCCGCCCGAGCCCTCTGGGCTGTAGGCGGCGGACGGATTGGTCATCACCTCGATACGGGCGTAGCGATCGGCCGGAAGTTGCAGCACCGCATCGGCGCGGTTCGGTCCCGACAGTATGGCCGACGGGCGGCCATCCACCAGCAGGGTGACATTGCCGTCGCCGCGCAGGGAGACGTTGCCCTGAGGATCGACATCGACCGAGGGGACATTGCGCAGGGCCTCGGCCAGCGTCCCGGTCGCCGCCTGAAGATCGTCGGCCAGACTATAGCTGATGGAGTCGATCGAGGTCCGCACATCATTGGCGCGGGCGCTGACGACGACATCGCCCACGGCGGCGGGCTGATCGTCCTTATCCGCCTTCTGCAGCGGAGTCTGAACGGGACGGTTCTGGGACGGCTGCGTTCCAGGCGAAGGCGTCTGCGCCAGAACCCCGGCTGCGGGCAGGGCCAGAACCACCCCCAGAAGGGGCGCGAACTTATATTTTGTCATGATGGGCGTCCTCGCACGGACGTCCCTCAACGTCCTGTTTCGCCGATATCAGCGTCCCGACGCATAACCGAGTTACATCTTTTTCATCCCCGAGGCGGGTCTGTGGCCAAGCCTGATTTCATTACAGCTCCGTAAGGTGCGCGGCGGCGCTTCGTCCTGTTAGGTTTTCAGCGCCCGTTTCTTCGACTGCGGGTGTTGGAAAGCCGCCCTCATGAAGAATCGTCTGATACTGACCGCCTGCGCCTCGGCGCTGCTGCTCGGCCTGCCCGCCGCCGCCCCCGCCTGGGCCAAGGCGCCGCCCGCGAGCGCAACCGCGATCCAGGGCGGCGTCCAGGTGCCGCCGCTGGGCTTCCACAAGCGGGTGCTGGCCAACGGCATGGAGGTCTATACAGCGCGCGACGCCTCGACCTCGAACGTCACGGTGCAGGTCTGGTATCGCGTGGGATCAAAGGACGATCCGGCGGGCCGCTCGGGCTTCGCCCACCTGTTCGAGCACCTGCTGTTCAAGGCGACGAAGAACATGCCGTCCGAGACGTTCGACCGTCTGACCGAGGACGTCGGCGGCATGAACAACGCCTTCACCGCCGACGACGTGACCGCCTATTACGAGGTTGTTCCGGCCAACCACCTGCAGCGCATCCTGTTCGCCGAGGCGGACCGCATGGGGTCTCTGGTCGTCGACCAGAAGACCTTTGAATCCGAGCGCGACGTGGTGAAGGAGGAATACCGCCAACGGATTCTGGCCAGCCCCTACGGTCGCCTGTTCGGCCTGTTCGCGCCCGAGACCATCTATCAGGACCACCCCTATCGCCGTCCGGGCATCGGCTCGATCGAGGAGCTGGACGCCTCGACGCTGGACGACGTGCTGCGCTTCCACGCCACCTATTACCGGCCGGACAACGCCATGCTGATCGTGGCGGGCAATTTCGATCAGGCGCAGCTGGACGGCTGGGTCGACGAGTATTTCGCCCCGCTGAAGCGGCCGTCGACGCCCATGCCCGCCAATGACGTGAAGGAGCCCGAGCCCGCCGGCCCGCGCACCGCCACCTTCTATGCGCCGAACGTGCCCCTGCCCGCCGTGGCCCTGGCCTGGAACACCGTGGCCTATAAGGACGCCGACCGCGCGGCCCTGACGGTGCTGGACGGCATCCTGTCGACCGGCGAGAGCAGCCGCCTGTACCGTTCGCTGGTCTACGACAAGCAGATCGCCGCCTCGGCGGGCTCCAACCCTGACTTCGCCCAGCAGGCGGGCAATCTGGCCGCCTACGCCATCATGGCCGACGGCCAGACGGTCGAGACCGGCAAGGCCGCGCTTGAGGTCGAGATCGCGCGCCTGCGCGACGAGCCCGTCACCGCCGCCGAACTGGCCGAAGCCAAGAACGAACTGGTCGCCGACGCCCTGCGCGGCCGTGAAAGCATCGACGACCGCGCGACGACCCTGGGCATGGCGCTGATCATGACCGGGGATGCGACCGCCGCCGACCGCGAGATCGCCGAGATCCAGGCCGTCACCGCCGCTGACGTGCAGCGTGTGGCCCGCCGCTATCTGACGCCGCAGCGCCAGATCACCATCAACTACCTGCCCGCCGACGACGCCAACGCGCCCAGCGAGCAGAAGAAGAACGTCGACGCCCCGGTCACAGTGGCGTCTCTGGCGCCAGCCGGTCCGGTCGCCGTCCTGCTGCCCGAAGCCGAACGCGCCCGCCTGCCTCAGCCGGGACCTGAGGTGTCGCCCGCCACGCCCGCCATCGCCGACTTCCGTCTGGACAACGGCCTGCGCGTCCTGGTCGCCCCGACCAAGGGCCTGCCGCTGGTTTCGGCGCGCCTGAACTTCAACGCCGGCTCGGCCCACGATCCGGCAGGCAAGCCAGGCGTCGCCTCCATGACCGCCAGCCTGCTGACTCAAGGGACAACGACCCTGTCGGCGCCGGAAATCGCCACCGCCATCGAACAGCTGGGCGCCAACATCGGCGCGGGCGCGGGCGCCGATTTCACCAATGTCTACGCCAATGCGCCCAAGGACGTGTTCGGCCGGACCCTGACCCTGATGGCCGATCTGGTGCGCAATCCGGCCTTCGCCCAGGAAGAGCTGGAGCGGCAGCAGTCCCAGACCCTGGACGGCCTGCGCGTGGCGCTCAGCCAGCCGGGGGCCATCGCCGGCCAGTCGGTCGGCCGCGTGATGTACGGCGCGGCGCCCTATGGCGCACCCGGCTCAGGCACGGTGAACAGCATCCCCGGCCTGACGCGCGACGACATGGCGGCCTTCCACGCCGAGCGGTTCCAGCCCTCGCAGGCGACCCTCGTCTTCTCGGGCGACGTGACCCCGGCCGAGGCGCGCGCCCTGGCGGATCAGGCCTTCGGCGACTGGCGCGACGCCGGTCCCGCCCCGGCCGCCATCGACAAGGCCGGTCAGGCGCTGGCGCCGCGCGTCGTCGTCATCGACCAGCCGGGCGCAGGTCAGGCCGCCGTGGTCGCCGCCATTCGCGGGATCAGCCGCACCGACGCCGACTACTTCCCGCTGACGCTGGGCAACACCCTGCTGGGCGGCGGCTTCTCCTCGCGCCTGAACCAGGAGATCCGCATCAAGCGCGGCCTCAGCTACGGCGCCCGCTCGTCGGTCGGCGCCCAACAGCAGACCGGCGTCTTCTCCGCCTCGACCCAGACCAAGAATGAGACGGCGACCGAGGTAGCCGACCTGATCCTTGAGGAGATCGGCAAACTGGGGACCACGGCGGCGACCGAGGCCGAGCTGGCGCCCCGCCGCGCCACCCTGATCGGCGGCTTCGGACGCTCGCTGGAAACGGTGGACGGTCTGGGCGGCCTGGTCGCCAACCTGGCCCTCTATGACCTGCCGATGAGCGACCTGGCCGACTACGCCGGGCGGGTTCGCGCCGTCACCGCCGAACAGGTTGAAAACGCCTTCGCTCGGCATCTGCCGACCGACCGGGCCAGCCTCGTCATCGTCGGCGACGCTTCCAAGTTCATCGACGGCCTGCGAGCGAAATACCCCAACGTCGAGGTCATCCCCCTGACCGAACTCAACCTGGACAGCGCGACGCTGAAGTAGAAGGCAGAACGCCTCCCCGTCGCATGGGGAGGCGTTTCTCGTTCCGGCCACGCCGGTCTGGTCGACTAGATCACGTCGTCAGACACACCACCTGGGCGACGCGCAGGTCGCGGCGCAGGCGGTCAGACACGGCGCCGTAGTTCTGGGTCGTCACCGCCTGACCCAGGGCCGCTTCGTCGGCGCGCTGCTGGGCGCCGACCGCAGGGACGAAGGTGTCGGGCGCCGTGGTGTAGATGCGGCCTCGCCGGGGCGACTCGGCGATGGTCACGCCCAGCACCCGGCCGCGCCGGTCCAGCACCGGCGCGCCCGACAGGCCCGACAGCGTGCCCTTCAGTCCCCGCGTGCGACCGGCCTCGGCCCAGGCCAGGACCGGCTCGTCATAGGAGCGATGGCCGCGGATCTTCAGCGTTTCGCGACCGATCAGGCGCGAGGCGACCTCGCCCGGCTGGCCCTGCGGGAAACCCGGATGGAAGGCGCGCTGGCCCTTGTACAACGGCGCCTCGGCCGCGATCGGCAATGCGGGCGGTCCGCCATCGGTCAGCAACAGGGCCACATCCGCCCGCGCCGCCAGCCTCACGTCAGCCGCCAGAGCCCGAGTCTTGTCGATCACCAAAGCAGGCTTGCGGCACCCCTCGACCACATGGCGGGCGGTGATCCAGCGACCGTCCCCGGCGATGGAGAAGGCCGTGCCGGACACCGGCTCATGCTCGTCGGACGTGTCGACGGTGACGGAAGGATCGAAAGGCGTGATTGGTCCCAGCAGCGGACCGGACGCCTCATCTGCGTGTTGGTCATGAGGGGCGTCGGCGCGCTCGCCCCGGTTCAGAGAGGCGATCAGGATCACCGCGATGACGGCGGCGTAGATCGTCCAGTCGGGAAGGTGGGGAAAGCGCAAAGCCGCCCCCTCAGCCCGTCAGGGCGGCCGCCAGGATCAGGGCGGTCGACAGCTTGGCCCCGGCCAGGACCACGGCGGCGGAGACTTCGCCCTTCTCTATCCGTTGCGGCAGGCCGTGCAGCAGGAAATCGACGACGCGGAAGGCCAGCAGTTGCAGCACCACCGTCGCCACGCCCCATATGGCGATGTCGCGGATCGAGTTCGACACCGAAAGGGACACCGCCAGCGGGACCGCCAGCCCGACCAGCACGCCGGCAAAGGCCACGGCGGCGGCCGGGTTGCCCTGGCGGATCAGGGCGATCTCGCGCCACGGCGTCAGCAGGGCGTAGACCGCCGCCCCTGCCGCCAGAAGGCCGAAGGTCACGGCCAGATGCAGCATCAGGATCGGAAAGCCCGTCGCAAAGGCCTGGAGTTCAGGCGTGGACAGCACGCCCGGCAACGACGAGGTCTCCATCACGACGAACCCTAGCCTCCCGATCTGAAGAGGAACGAAACCAAAACATCCTTGCCCGAAAGCTTGACCCTTCCGCTAGGGCGCCCGCGCCACAGTCCGCGGACAAAGCGTCCGGACGGGCGATGACCTCAAGCAGCGTCGACCGCGTCGCGTTCGGCCTTCAGACGCGCCGAGGCCCGCAGCTTCTCGCTCTCGGACTTCAGCTGGCCGCAGGCGGCCAGGATGTCGCGGCCGCGCGGTGTGCGGATGGGCGAAGCGTAACCCGCCTTGTTCAGGATGGCGGCGAAGGTCTCGATCGTCTTCCAGTCCGAACACTGATAATCCGTGCCCGGCCATGGGTTGAACGGGATCAGGTTCACCTTGGACGGGATGCCCTCGATCAGCTTGATCAGGGCGCGCGCCTCGGCTGGGCTGTCATTGACGCCCTTCAGCATGACGTATTCGAACGTCACCCGGCGCGCGTTGGACAGGCCAGGATAGGCGCGAATGGCGGCCATCAGCTGGTCCAGAGGATACTTCTTGTTCAGCGGCACCAGCTGGTCGCGCAAGGGGTCGTTGGTGGCGTGCAGACTGATCGCCAGCATGGCCGCCGTGCGCTCGCCCAAGGCGTTCAGTTGCGGCACAACGCCAGAGGTCGACACGGTGATCCGCCGCCGGGACAGGGCGATGCCCTCATTGTCGGAGATGATGTCGATGGCGTTGGCGACGTGATCCAGATTGTAGAGCGGCTCGCCCATGCCCATGAAGACGATGTTGGACAGGCGACGGTCTTCCTTGGGCGAGGGCCACTCGTCCAGATCGTCTCGCGCCACCTGGACCTGGGCCACGATCTCGGCCGTGGTCAGGTTACGGACCAGCTTCTGCGTGCCGGTGTGGCAGAAGGTGCAGTTCAGGGTGCAGCCGACCTGGGACGAGACGCACAGGGCGCCGGCCCGGCCCACGTCGGGAATGTAGACGGTCTCGATCTCGATGCCCGGCGCCGTGCGGATCAGCCATTTGCGGGTACCGTCCTTGGACACCTGGCGCTCGACGATCTCGGGGCGGGCCAGGGTGAAGGCCTCAGCCAGCGCCGCGCGGGTGTCCTTGCCGATATCGCTCATCAGGGCGAAGTCGGTGACGCCGTAGTGGTGGATCCAGCGCCACACCTGGGAGGCGCGCATCCGTGCCTTCTCCGGCGGACAGATTCCGGCGTCGATCAGGGCCTGGCGCAGTTCGTCACGCGTCAGACCGCTGAGGTTGACGGGCGTCTTGGCTGAAGCGCTGGCGCGCGAAAGATCGAGCGTGATGCTCAAGGGCGGATGTCCTGCGGCGAAGAGTTGAGGCGGCGGCGTCTATCACAGATGGGGCGTCTTGTCGCCTTTGGCCATTCGGGGCCATGTGCGGGTTGATAGACGGCGAACGAGGCGCTAGAGGGGCGGCCGTTGGGGAGTAGCTTCCGACATATCCCAGTCGGGATCGCGTCAACATACTTGCCTTAAGGGGCATGGCGCGATCAGCGGATTTTGTTTCCGCCTAGCGAGACCAGCATGCTGCACCCGTGGGGCCGGCCCGCGCGTGGAGCGTGCTGTCATACGCCCGGCCGAGTTCCCGTCTCCATCATGATGTCCCCGTTCGCCATTGCCGTGCTGTCGCTCAGCATGTCCGCCGACGCCTTCGCCGCCGCCATCGGGCGCGGCGCCCAGCATCGCCCAACCCTGCCCCAAGCCCTGCGGTCCGGCCTGGTGTTCGGCGTAGTCGAAGCGATCACCCCCCTGATCGGCTTCGCCCTGGGCGTGGCCGCCGCAGGTTTCGTCGAGGCGGTCGACCACTGGATCGCCTTCGGCCTGCTGGGCGCGGTCGGCGCCCGGATGATCTGGGAGGCGCTGAAGCGCGATGATGACGCGGCCGAGGCGACCGCTCCCGTCGGCAAGGCGGCGTCGCGCGGCCTGCTGGCCCTGATCGCGACCGCCGTGGGCACCTCGATCGACGCGGGCGCCGTAGGCGTGGGCCTGGCCCTGCTGGAAGCCAATATCTGGCTGATCGCCTTCTGCATCGGCTTCACCACATTCGTCATGGCGAGCATCGGCCTGTTGATCGGCAAGGCGGCGGGAACGCGGCTGGGCAAGGTCGCCGAACTGCTCGGCGGCCTGGCCCTGATCGCCCTGGGCAGCAAGATTCTGTTGGAACATCTCGGCGTTCTGGCTGGTTAAATCAGCCAGGAACTGGCTTTGCGCTTGCCGCCCGCAGACATTAGCGGAACCATCGGCCCTGACGCCCCAAGGCCGCACCAAAGGAGACGCCCATGCGCCCGCCCCTTCTGCTCATCGCCGCCATCGCGGCGCCTCTGGCTCTGGCCGGATGCGCGACCGGCCGTGGCCTGCCGACCTATCAGGAAGAAATGACCAAGCTCGACGCTGAATGCGTGGCGCGCGGCGGCATCCTGACCCCCAGCGGCATGCAGACGGGTCGCCCTCAGACCGACTATCTGTGCAAGATCACCGGCGGCGCATCGAGGCTTCCACATAACTGAACCCCGGCCTTGAAGCCCGCACGCGCGGCACGCCAGACCAGCCGCAATCCAATGTCCTGAAAATGAAGAATCCGTGGTGGTTGGAGGCGGGATCGAACCGCCGACCTGTGGGTTATGAATCCACCGCTCTAACCATCTGAGCTACCCAACCCCATACGGAGCATCTCGCCGGATCGAAACGACCCTGAGCGCGAGAGGGGTGCGTATATCGCCGCCTTCCGTCCGGTTCAAGCCGCTTCGACATGGATTTCGTGCGGGACCATCGGTCGCGGCGTCTTTCGGCTCGCGTAATGCGTTGCGAGCCTGCATCTTCGCCGTCCAAAGCCACGCTGTTCAGGAGCCGCCATGCGCCCCGCCCTCTTCACCGTTTCCGCCGCCGCCCTGCTTCTCGCCGCCTGCGGCGCCAATGGACAGAGCGAGGCGCAACCCGCCGCCACCGGCGCCCCGGTCGAGACGCGCCCGCCCAACAACCCGGATCAGAAGCCCGCGCACGAAGGCCAGACCCGCGCGCCGTCGGTCAGCACCGCCATCGCCATGCAACACGCCGTCGTCGCAGAGGGGCTGGAGCACCCCTGGGGCCTGGCCCTGCTGCCGGACGGCCAGTGGCTGGTGACCGAACGGCCCGGCCGCATGCGCGTCGTCAGCGTTGAAGGCCAGATCGGGTCTCCGATCAGCGGCCTGCCCGCCGTGGCGGCGCGCGGACAGGGCGGCCTGCTGGACGTGATCCTGAGCCCGACCTTCGCTCAGGATCGCACGATCTACTGGTCCTACGCCCAGCCGCGGAACGGCGGCAATGGCACGGCCGTAGCGCGCGGCCGCCTGTCGGACGACCTGAGCCGGGTCGAGAACGTGCAGGTCGTCTTCCAGGTCAAGGACACCTACGACGGCGACAAGCATTTCGGCTCCTCCCTGGTCTTCGGCCCGGACGGCAAGCTGTACATCACCATCGGCGAGCGTTCGGACAAGCCGATGCGGCCGACCGCCCAGAGCCTGGCCTCGCACCACGGCAAGGTCATCCGCATCAACGCCGATGGCTCGGTCCCGTCCGACAACCCCTTCGTCGGCCGCGAGGGCGCCCTGCCCGAGATCTGGTCCTACGGCCACCGCAACCCGCAGGGCATCGCCGTCCAGCCGGGAACCGGCGCGGTCTGGAGCATCGAGCACGGCACGCGCGGCGGCGACGAACTGAACCTGGAGAAGGCGGGCGCCAATTTCGGCTGGCCCGGCGCGGCCTACGGCATCGAATACAACGGCGACGCCATCCCCGGCGCTGCGACGACGCAGGAAGGCACTGTCCAGCCCATATACTACTGGGACCCGGTGATCGCGCCGGGCGGCATGGTCTTCTACGACGGCGCCATGTTCCCGGATTGGAAGGGCAACGCCCTGATCGGCGGTCTGGGCAGCAAGCACCTGGTCCGGCTGGTGCTGCGCGACGGGCGTGTGGTCGGCGAAGAGCGCCTGTTGACCGGCCTGGGCGAACGCATCCGCGACGTGGCCGTGGCGCCCGACGGCGCCGTCTGGGTCGTGACAGACGAGGAGAACGGCAAGCTGGTGCGACTGGCGCGCCGCTGAGACTGAAATGACAAGGGCGGGTCGCGCACAACGACCCGCCCTTTTCACATCCGGCGACCTCACGCGCCTTGTTACTTGACGTTGACGTAAACGTCGGCTTTCTAGCGACCTGAGTTTCAATTCCAGACGCGATGATCGGACCCGTCCGCCCACCGCCTCCCAACCAAGATCCAACCGTCCCCCAAGCAGTTCGCTGCCGCGCAGCGAACGGTAGGGACATCAAAGAAGAGAGACGCTCCATGGCCGACGCCTATATCTATGACGCCGTGCGCACCCCGCGCGGCAAGGGCAAGAAGGACGGCAGCCTGCACGAGATCACGGCCCTGAGCCTGGCGGCCCAGGTCCTTGAGGCTCTGCGCGACCGCAACGGGCTGGACACCTCCAAGGTGGACGACGTCATGCTGGGCGTGGTCTCTCCGGTCGGCGAACAGGGCGCGGATATAGCCCGCACCGCCGTCCTGACGGCGGGCTGGAGCCAGGAGACGGCCGGCTATCAGCTGAACCGCTTTTGCGCCTCGGGTCTGGAAGCCGTGAACGTGGCCGCCGCCAAGGTGAAGTCGGGTGAGGCGAACATGGCGGTCGGCGGCGGCGTCGAGGCCATGAGCCGGGTGCCGATGGGTTCCGACGGCGGCGCCTGGCCGACCGACCCGTCCTCGGCCTTCCCGACCTATTTCGTGCCGCAGGGCGTCTCGGCCGACATGATCGCCACCAAATACGGCTTCAGCCGCGATGACGTGGACGCCTATTCCGTCGAAAGCCACAAGCGCGCCGCCAAGTCGTGGGCCGAAGGCCGCTTCGGCAAGTCGGTGATCGCGGTGAAAAACCAGCTCGGCCTCATCCAGCTGGATCGTGACGAAACCGTTCGTCCGAACACGGACATGCAGACGCTGGCGGGCCTGAACCCCTCGTTCGCCATGATGGGCGGCATGGGCTTCGACGCCGTGATCGGCCAGCGCTACCCCGAGGTCGCCAGCGTCAACCACGTCCACACCCCCGGCAACTCGTCCGGCATCGTCGACGGCGCCGCGGGCGTTCTGATCGGCACCAAGGAAATGGGCGAAGCGCTGGGCCTGAAGCCGCGCGCGAAAATCCTGGGCGGCGCCTCGATCGGCTCTGAGCCGTCGATCATGCTGACCGGCCCCGAACCCGTCACCCGCAAACTGCTGGGCAAGCTGGGCATGCAGCCGGGCGACATCGACCTGTATGAACTGAACGAGGCTTTTGCGGCCGTGGTGCTGCGCTACATGCAGGCGCTCGACATCCCGCACGACAAGATCAACGTCTGCGGCGGCGCCATCGCCATGGGCCACCCACTGGGCGCCACCGGCGCCATGATCCTGGGCACGGTGCTGGACGAGCTGGAGCGCTCGAACAAGTCCACCGCCCTGGCCACCCTCTGCATCGGCGCCGGCATGGGCACCGCCACCGTCATCGAACGCGTCTGATCCGGGAGCATATGACCATGGAAAACTTCAAGATCGATATCGACGCCGACGGCATCGCCACAGTCGTCTTCGACGTGCCGGGCCGCTCGATGAACACCCTGACCTCGGCCGTCATCGCCGAGATCCCGGCTCTGGTGGAGAAGATCAAGACGGACGACGCCATCAAGGGCGTGGTCATCACCTCGGGCAAGACGACCGGCTTCTGCGCCGGCGCGGATCTGGGCGACATGGCCTCGGGCATGCTGGCCGGCGGCGGCGACCTGCAGAAGGCGTTCGACACCGGCTGGGCGCTGAACGGCGCATTCCGCGCGCTTGAGACCTCGGGCAAGCCGGTGGCGGCGGCCATCAACGGCCTGGCGCTGGGCGGCGGGCTGGAGTTCACCCTGGCCTGCCACTATCGCGTCGTCGAGAACGACCCGAAGATTCAGCTGGGTCTGCCCGAGATCAAGGTCGGCCTCTTCCCCGGCGGTGGCGGCACCCAGCGTCTGACGCGCCTGATCGGGGTGCAGAACGCCCTGATGCAGATGGCCGAGGGCAAGTCCTGGCGCCCGAACGACGCCAAGGGCGCCGGCGTCGTCCATGAGGTCGTCGAAAAGGGCCAGTCGGTCGCGGCCGCCAAGGCCTGGATCAAGAACGGCGGCAAAGCTGTTCAGCCGTGGGACGATCCCAAGTTCAAGATTCCCGGCGGCGGCCCGCACCATCCGGCGGGGATGCAGGTCTTCGTCATGGGCAACGCCATCCTGCGCAAGCAGTCCTATGGCAACTACCCGGCCGTGCTGAACATGATGAAGGCCGTCTATGAAGGCGTGCAGGTGCCGATCGAGGCAGGCCTGCGCATCGAGACGCGCTACTTCATCAAGACCCTGATGACGCCGCAGGCTCAGGCCATGATCCGCAGCCTGTTCCTGTCAAAACAGGAACTGGACAAGGGCGCCGTGCGCCCGGCGGGCGTGCCCAAGTCCGACCCCAAGAAAGTCAGCGTCCTGGGCGCCGGCATGATGGGCGCGGGCATCGCCTATGTTCAGGTCATGGCCGGCATCGAGACCGTGCTGATCGACCAGACCCAGGAAGCCGCCGACAAGGGCAAGGCCCACGTCGAGGAGCTGTTGAAGAAGCGGCTGTCTCGCGGTCAGATGACGCAGGAGAAGTATGACACGACCCTGGCCCTGGTCACGGCGACGACGGACTATGACCTGATCAAAGGCTCGGACCTGGTCATCGAGGCCGTCTTCGAGAACCGCGAGATCAAGGCCGACGTCACCAAGCGCGCCGAGGCTCAGCTGGCCGTAGGCGCCGTGTTCGGCTCCAACACCTCGACCCTGCCGATCTCGGGTCTGGCCGAGGCCAGCGCGCGCCCCGAGGACTTCATCGGCATCCACTTCTTCTCGCCTGTCGACAAGATGATGCTGGTCGAGATCATCATGGGCGAAAAGACCGGCGACGCTGCGCTTGCAAAAGCGCTGGACTATGTCCTGAAGATCAGGAAGACGCCGATCGTCGTCAACGACAGCCGCGGCTTCTACACCTCGCGCTGCTTCTCGACCTTCCTGATGGAAGGCATGGCCATGCTGGAAGAGGGCTATTCGCCCGTGCTGATCGACAACGTCGGCCGCATGACCGGCATGCCGCGCGGCCCGCTGGAGATGCACGACGACGTGGCGCTCGACCTGTCGTACAAGATCGCCAAGCAGACCCGCGAAGACTTGGGCGACAAATACGTCCCCAACGAGGGCGAGCAGATCGTCGCCACCATGGTCGAGCAGGGCCGTTACGGCCGCAAGAACGGCAAGGGCTTCTACGACTACGACCAGAAGCCCAAGGTCATCTGGCCGGGCCTGGCTGAACTGGCCCCGACCACCAAGGGCGATGCGTTCGGCGAAAGCCCCGAGGCGCTGGCCGCCATCGACGAGCTGAAGACCCGCCTGCTGTATCGTCAGGCGGTGGAAGTGGCCCGTTGCTGGGAAGAGGGCGTCATCGACGACCCGCGCGAGGGCGACCTGGGCGCTATCCTGGGCTGGGGCTTCGCGCCCTGGACCGGCGGCCCCATCACCTTCATCGACCAGACGGGTCTGAAGGCCTTCGTGGCCAAGGCTGACGAACTGGCCGCCAAATACGGCGACCGTTTCAAGGTCCCGCAGCTTCTGCATGACATGGCCGCCAAGAACGAAACCTTCTACGGCCGCTTCGCGCCGGAGAAGAAGGCGGCCTGAGGCTCAGCTTCAGACTGAAACGACAAAGGGCGGCCTTCACGGGCCGCCCTTTTTTGTTGGCGCTCTCAAAGCCCTCCCTTGCGAGGGGAAGGGAGATGCGTCGCTCAAGCAGCGAGCCGCCGCGCGGCGAGCGATAGCGACACTAACGACTCCGAAACACCCGCGACGCCGCATAACCCGTCATCGCCGCCAAGATCACGCACAGCACGCCATAGCTCCACGGGCGGCGGTGGGCGAACTCATAGATGTCGCGCTCCAGTCCCACCTTCTCGACCGTCAAGGTCAGGTTGGACACCGACACCGGCGCCCCTTCCTGAAACAGCCAGACCTCGGCGTAATACTTCCCCGTCGGAGCCACGGCGGGCAGTTTGACCTCGGCGCGGAACAGGCCCCGGTCAACGAACTCCACCCCCTTGGGGTCGGTGTCGTAAAGGGCCGCCGCCTCCTTCAGCCGGATGACGGCGCGGCGCCAGTCCAGATAGTCTTCGCCCAGACGGCTGACGACCACGTCGCGCACGCCGTAGCGGGTGACGGTGCGGGCCTCTTCCGGCGCGTCGATGCGCAGGTGGTCGACGCCCACGCCCAGGCGGCGCAGCTGGCCGAAATCGGCGATGTCGCTCAGCGGCCGCGTCGAGGCGGTCATGTAGAAGCCGGGCGCCCCCTCGAACAACACCGGGCGGCTGTTCAACCAGACCCCCATGTTGCGCGCCTTCTTGACCAGACGCACCGGCGCGTCGGGCCCGCGCACCACCACCACCACGTCGGCGGGCGTGTCGGTCGGGTTGAACACGGCGCCGTAGAGGACGATGGACGCCCCCCGGAAACCAGAGTCCACATCCACCCGTGCGTCGGTCAGGGCGGCGGCGACGCGCACCTCCTCGGTCGTGGCGGCCGAGCGTTCGATGATGATCTCGGGCGCCGCAATCTGGGGCGGCGGTTCTGGCGGCAGAACCTGAAACATCAGTCCGCCACCCCCGGCGCCAGCAGGAACAGATCGCTGGGCCGCACGAACAGTTCCAGCCCCATCTGGATGCCGACCAGCAGAACGATCAGACCCAGGGCCGCACGCATCTCTTCGGCACGGAACCGGCCCGACAGGCGCGCGCCGTACTGAGCCCCGACGACACCGCCCAGCAGCAGGATGGTCGACAGGACGATGTCCACCGTCTGGTTGCGCCCGGCCTGAAGCACGGTAGTGATGGCGGTCGTGATGATGATCTGGAACAGGCTGGTGCCGACCACCACGCTGGCCCTCATCCGCAGGACATAGAGCATGGCCGGCACCAGGATGAAGCCGCCGCCCACCCCCATGATGGCCGACAGAATCCCGGCGAACACGCCCAGTCCGAACGGCGGAATGGCGCTGATATAGAGGCCCGAGCGCGGGAAGCGCATTCTGAACGGCAGGCCGTACAGCCACATGGGGCGGCGGCGTTCCTTGCGCGGCGGGGTCTCGCCCCGGACGCGATGCAGAATCTGCGTCAGGCTCTCGTAAAGCATCATGCCGCCGATAGAGCCGAGGAACAGCAGGTAGGACAGCGACACCACCAGGTCGGCCTGGCCCAGCAGACGCAGGTAGCGGAACAGTTCGACCCCGGCGAGCGCGCCCAGCGCCCCGCCCACCGCCATGATGCCGCCGATGCGGTAATCGACCGCCTTCATGCCGGAATAGCGGATGACGCCCGAGGTCGAGGAGGCGACGACGTGGCTGGCCTGGCTGGCCACCGCTACCGTTGGCGGAATCCCCAGAAACACCAGCACCGGCGCCATCAGGAAACCGCCGCCGATGCCGAACAGGCCGGACACGAATCCAACCAGCGCCCCCAGCATGACCAGGAGCGGCCAGTTCACCGAGACTTCGGCGATCGGCAGGTAAATATCCACGGCACGCGCCTTCGGCTGGAAGGACAGGCAATCGGCGCCGGAAAGGCGACTAGGCCTCTGGTCTTAGCGGCCCCTGCGGCGAACCGCCACCCCCGGCCGCGCCTGTTTGCGCGCGGCCTCTACGCCAGCGGCGGCGCGGTGAAGGCGTCGGCGGCCTCGCGGGCCTTGCGGCGTTCGACAGCCGACAGGGCGGGCGTCAGGCGCTGCACCGAGGCCAAGGCCTGCTGATCGCCGCGACGGGCCGCGATCATGTACCATTTGAAGGCTTCGGTGCGGTTGGCGGCGACGCCCTGATCGCCCTGCTCCAGCATCTTGGCGACGTTGTACTGGCTGTCGACGCGTCCGGCCTCGGCGGCCTTCTTCAGCCAGGTCAGGGCGTCCGGCCCGCTCTTGGCGCCGCCCACCCCGTCATAAAGCTGCATGGCGTAATGGTGCATGGCCTTGGCGTCGCCGCCCTCGGCCGCACGACGGGCCCAGGCGCGCGCCTCGGCGTCATCGACCGCCAGCCCGGCCTGACCTTCCTGATAGAGCATAGCCAGACGCAGTTGCGCCGGCGCATAGCCCAGATTGGCCGCGCGGGTCAGCGGTTCGACGCCCGCCTCGTCGCCGTTGTTCAGCATCAGACTGGCGCGAGCGAACAAAGAGGCCCCCTCCGTCGCAGCCGCCTCGGGCGACGGCACGGCCTCGGTCGGCACGGCGTCCAGCGCCACAGCGGCGATAGGCGCATCCAGCCCGGCTTCCGCATCCGCTGTACCCGCCGCAACGCCGGGCACGCTCACGCCGGGGAAGCGCAGGCCCGCGCCCTCGGCCACCTGCAGGCTGGCGTAGCCGCCGCCGACCACCAGGGCCGCCACGGCCGAGGCGCCCATGGCCTTGCGCATGGTCGAGCCCTGACGGCCCGCCTGCTTGTCCAGACGCTCCTGCAGCTTGGACTTGCCGCCGCGCTTCTTGAGACCGAAGCCGGAGCGGGCGCCGTCATCGGCGGCCTCAGGCGCCATCGCGGCGCGCGCCGCGTCCAGCACGTCGCGCGTCGTCGTCGGCTCCTCGGCGACCGTCGCACGCGGCGCGGGATCGACGAACTCCAGTTCCGCCGCAAAACCGTCGTCATCGTCCAGCGTCAACGGACGGTCACCCGCCGTCGCGGCGCCCGTTTCGGGACGGGCGAAGACATCGGCCGCCGGGTCTTCGAACGCCGCCAGAATGTCGCTGATGTCAGCGCCGCCAAAGGCGTCCGGCGCATGGAGCGAAGATGAGTCCGATGCGGTCTCGGCGGGCGCTCGGCCGAACGGCGCCGCGCTCTGTCCCGGCTCCAGGAAATCGGCTTCGAACGGGTCGGCGAAGACGCCGTCGTCCGGATGGCGTTCAGTCTGGGTCGGGAAGGGTTCGGCCTGAACGGCGCCCGCCAGCGGGTCCTGCGACCAGGGCTCGACCGGGTCGGAGAAAGCGGCCGCGCGCCAGTCGCCGCTGGGGCTCTCAGCGGGGGTCCAGGGCGCGGGTTCAGCGCTTTCCAACGGAACGTCGCGGCGTTCGGTGCGACCGGCGCGCTGCTCGATGCTGTCGCGAGCCTCGGCCAGCAGGCGCGCCGTGCGCTCCTCGCTCTGACGCATCCGTTCAGCCAGGTCGCCCGAGGCGCGCTCGTGGCGCTGATGCATCTTGTCGGTGCTTTCCGCCAGACGGCGGCCGATGTCGTCCAGCGCCTGGGCCGAGCGGCGCTCGGACTGGGCGATGCGTTCGCCGAGCCTGTCGGAAATACGGGCGATCTCTCCGCCCAGCCGCTCCAGCGCCAGGGCGTGCTGATCGTCAGCCTGGGTCAAGCGCTGATCGACCGCCTGGGCGTGGCGGGCCAGATCGCGCTCCAGCTTCTGCTCCAGCGCGGCGACGCGCGTGTCGGACGCCCCTGCGCCTCCCGCCTCTACCTTCTCGACCCGACCGTTGAGGTTGCGGGCGATGCGCATGATCTCGCGGCCCATGCCCTCGACGGCGACGACCGAGCGCTGCTCGGCGGCGCGGGCCTGATCGCCGATGGCGGCCAGTGCGCGCTCGATCCGTTCGACGCGTCCTTCGGTCTCGGCCGCATCCAGACGGCGCATCATCTCGGCGCGGCTGGACTCGACCTGTCGGCTCAGGCTCTCGGCCAGTTTTTCAAAGCGCGATCCTTCGCGCGCATGATCCGGCTCGATGCGGCGCTCGGCGTCGCGCATCCGCAGGTCCAGCGCGGCGAACGACCGCTCCAGCCCCTTCAGGGCTTCGGAGGTCTGCGACTGGGCGTCGTCCAGACGCGCGCCGATCTGCGACAGCAGCGAGGTTCCAGCGCCGGGCCCTGCCGCCTTCTCGACGGCCTCGATGCGGTCGCGCAGTTCGCTGACGCCCGCTCGCTGGCGCTCGTCCATTTCATACAGGCGGGTGGAGACGGCGGTCAGGGCCGCGTCCAGCCTGTCCAGCCCCTCGCGCGCCTCGGTTCCGGCGTCCTGCTCCAGACGGCGCAGACGACGATGACCTTCGCGCAGTTCCTCGGCGATGTCGTCGATGCGGCGCGCCTTGACCGCCTCGGCCTCGTCCTGCGTCTCCAGCCGACGCACCAGACCGGCCACGGCCTGATCAATGCCCTGGATGGCCAGGGTCGAGCGGCGTTCGGCCGCCTCCAGACGCTCGGCGATCACTTCCAGCGAAGCGCCCATCCTGCCCATGCTTTCATGGCGGCCTTCATCGCCATAGACGTCGTCCAGACGGCGCGAGCGGCTGCGGCGGTCATAGGGGTCAGGAATGGGCGACCGACGCGGCAGGGTGGCGACGCCGTCGTCCTCGTCCGGTTCGTCCATGATCATCGAATTCAGCCACTCGCCCAGGGTCATGCCCGAGCGACGCGCCAGATCCTTGGCGATCTCGCGCGCCTTGGGGTCGATGCCCTTCACGCTCCACGGCGCCGCTGCGGTCACTGATTCGCCTCCCGACCCATGGCGCGAACGGTATCCTTCCAGATAAAGCGTGTAAACGTGTCGTTAACCGCAAGATGTGGCGCCTCGTCACGAAACGCCGACGGCAGCCGACACGGCGCTGATGCGCCTGACATGGTTAATGCCGCGTTTAGACTAACCGCGCATCAAGAAATACGGCCAAGCTGCAGATCGTGGACAGCGGGACGCTTGCATCCCGCCCTCGGGCGCCCCAACTGCCGCGGTCATGGACGCCACGCTCACCCTGATCCTGCTGATCGCCTCCTTGGCGGTCGTCGTCTTCGCCGGGTGGCGCGGAGCGCGACCGACAGACATCACGCGCGGCCCGCGCATGATGCCGTGGCGATTCATCATGCTGCTGGCGGCTGCGCTGGTCTTCTTCCTGCTGATTCATCTGATGGCGGAGCTCAGCGGGCGCCCCCTGCCCGCCGCGCCGCCTTTCTAGCGGAACGCTACGACGCCTGGCTGGTTGTCTTGTCTCCCCCGCCGACAGACAGGAGACGAGCGTGACTGACAGGGAACTGACGCCCCACGAAGCCGAAGAGGCCTTCTGGAAAAGCCTGAAGTCCAGCAATACGGGCATGCTGGGGCTGGACCGTCCCGGCTATCACAGCCAGCCGATGACCGCCTTTCGCGAAGCCGAAACCGGGACCATCTGGTTCTTCACCCGCGACGACACGGACCTGGCGCGCGACGCGGCCACGCCGGGACAGACGGCCATGTTCAGCTATGGCGCGAAGGACCAGAAGGTCTGGGCCTGCATTCACGGCGCCCTCTCGGTGCACGGTCACGACCGCGAGGTCATCGAACGGCATTGGAACCCGGTGCTGGCGGCCTGGTATCCCGAGGGCAAGGATGATCCGCGCCTGACGCTTCTGCGCTTCGACGCGGACGACGGCCGTATCTGGGTCAGCGATGGCGGCCTGATGAAGTTCGCCTTCGAGATCGCCAAGGCCAACCTGACCAAGACCCTGCCCGACGCCGGCGACGTGGCCGACGTCAACCTGAGCTAGGCGCGTGGCCCGCCCTCAAGCAGCGCGAAGCGCGTTAGGGCTTCCTAAAAAGCTCCGAAGCACCAGGCCAGGACCGCCTTCTGGGCGTGCAGGCGGTTCTCGGCCTCGTCCCAGATCAGCGACTGCGGACCGTCGATGACGGCGTCTGTCACCTCTTCGCCCCGGTGGGCGGGCAGGCAGTGCAGGAAGACGGCGTCGTCGGCGGCCTCGGCCATCAGGGCTTCGTCGACGCTATAGGGCTCGAAGGCCGCCAGCCGGGCCTCGTAGTCCTGATCCCCCATCGACACCCAGGTGTCGGTGACGATGACGTCGGCGCCCTTGACCGCCTCGCGCGGGTCGCTGGTCAGGTGGACGTGGGCGCCGCCCTTTTCCAGATCGCGCAGGTCGGGGTGGTATTCCGCCGGGCAGGCGACGTGCAGGTGGAAGCCGAACTTGGGCGCGGCGTGCATGAAGCTATGGCAGACGTTGTTGCCATCGCCGATCCAGGCGATCGTCTTGCCCTCGATCGGGCCGCGATGCTCCTCGATGGTCATCAGGTCGGCCAGGATCTGGCACGGGTGGCTGCGGTCGGTCAGGCCGTTGACGACCGGCACGGTCGAGACGCGGGCGAAGCGCTCGACGTCCTCATGGTCGTTGGCGCGGATCATAACGGCGTCGACCATGCGCGACAGGACGCGGGCGGTGTCCTCGACCGGCTCTCCTCGACCCAGTTGCATGTCCGAGGCGGTGGCGATGATGGACGCGCCGCCCAGTTGGCGGATGGCGGCGTCAAAGCTGAAGCGGGTGCGCGTCGAGTTCTTCTCGAAGATCATGGCCAGCACGCGATCCTTGCCCGGCGCGTCGGCGTCGGCGCGGCCCTGAGGCCAGCCCTTGCGCGCGCGCTTGCGGGCGTGGGCGTCGTCCAGAATGGCGCGCAGATCAGCCGCGTCCAGGCGGTGGATGTCGAGGAAGTGACGAACCATGACCAAGCCTTCTCCCTCCCCGTCATGGGGAGGGTGGTCCCGCAGGGACCGGGTGGGGGCGGCCCTGCGGAAATCTGGAGGTAGAAGGAAAACGGCCCCACCCGCCCTCCCCATGACGGGGAGGGAGAACCAGCGTCAGCCCGCGACCTTGGTGCGGGCGAACTCGCAGGCCTTCTCGAACTTCTCGACCGCCTCGCGGGCTTCTTCGAGGGTGATGTTCAGCGGCGGCAGGACACGGACCAGATTGTCCCCGCCGCCCGCGACCAGCAGCTTGGCCTCGTCGCGCGCCCAGCCCATGAACTCGCGGTTGTTCGGGACCAGTTTGACGCCCAGCAGCAGACCCTTGCCGCGCACCTCGACGATCACGTCGGGGAAGCGTTCAGCCAGACCATGAAGCTGCTGCTTCAGATAGCCGGCGACCTCATTGACGTTGTTCAGGATGGCGTCCGACGACACCTCGTCGAAGGCCGCCTTGCCGACCGCCATCGCCAGCGGGTTGCCGCCGAAGGTCGAGCCGTGAACGCCAACCGTCATGCCCTTGGCCGCCTCGGCCGTAGCCAGGCAGGCGCCGATGGGGAAGCCGCCGCCCAGAGCCTTGGCGATCGCCATGATGTCCGGGGTCATGCCGGCCCATTCGTGGGCCCACAGCTTGCCGGTCCGGCCCATGCCGCACTGGACTTCGTCGAAGATGATCAGGACGCCGTGCTTGTCGGCCATCTCGCGCATCCAGCGCAGATCTTCCTCAGGCGTGGCGCGGCACCCGCCTTCGCCCTGAACCGGCTCAAGAACGATGGCGGCGGCGTTCGGGTTCTCGAAGGCGGCGGTCAGGGCGTCCTTGTCGCCCCACTTCAGCTGATGGAAACCCTCCATCTTCGGCCCGAAGCCTTCGGTATAGCTGGGGTTGGCCGCAGCGTTGATGGCGCCGTAGGTGCGGCCGTGGAACGAGCCGTCGAAACCGTAGATGTCGATACGCTCAGGCTGGCCGTTGGCGACGTGATATTTGCGCGCCGTCTTCAGAGCGCACTCGATCGCCTCGGTGCCCGAGTTGGTGAAGAAGACGACGTCTGCGAACGACTTGGCGCACAGATCGTCGGCTAGGGCGTCCTGCCCCGGAATCTTGAAGATGTTGGAGACGTGCCACAGCTTCTCGGCCTGATCCTTGACCGCCTGCACCAGCTTGGGGTGGGCGTGGCCCAGGGCATTGGTCGAAATGCCCGAGACGCAGTCCAGATATTCGGTCCCGTCAGTGGACCACAGGCGGACGCCCTGGCCGCGCTCCACTTCCAGCGGCGCGCGATTGTAGACACCCATCAGATGACCGGACACTTGGCAGACTCCATAAAGCGAGACGGCCCCGGCGCGACAGCGACGGGACCGCTTCAGAAAAGGGCGACGAACTTGTCAGGCTCTATTTCCCCTTAGTCAACACCGCGAGCGGCGCGAATTCAGCGCAGATGCGCATCCAGTTTCTGGATCAGGGCGGCATAGGTCCGGCCCGCCAGGTCGACAGCCTCGCCCTCGACCGCCTCCATGGCGTCGTCCTTGGAGTGGATCAGGCGGAAGACCTGGGGGACGAAGCCCTCGGCCAGACCGTTGGCCTCGCCGCCGTTGAAGGCCAGCCACATCTGATGGGCGCCGACCTCGTCCTGAAAGCCCAATGAGACCACCGGCGCGCCCGCCGCCGAGAAGGCCCGGTCGTCCGACGGCGGATAGACGGGGAAACCCACGCACTGCATGGCCCGCTCGGCGCACAATTCCTGCACCGCGCGGGTGACGAAGGCCGACTGCGGCCCGTTGTTCTGACCGTACATCATGGTGTCGCCATAGGCGGCGATGTCGGAGTTCACCACGGCGGCGACGTTGGCGATCCCGTGCGCCTCGATCCACTTCTTCGCGCCGATCAGACCCAGCTCTTCCTGATCGAAGAAGATGATGCGGATGCGGTGCGACAGCGGCGCCTCGCGCAGAATCTTGGCCGCCTCGATCAAGGCGACCACCGAACCGGCGTTGTCGATCACGCCCTGCGACATCGTCCCATCCCGCAGCTTCACCGCGTCATAGTGGGCGGTCAGCAGGATTTCCTTCGGCCCTTCGCCCAGGGTGACGACGACGTTTGAGCCCTGCATCGGCTCGCCTCGCCCGCCGCCTTCAAAGGTCTCGACGCTTGGCGTGAAACCCTCATCGCGCAACTGGCGCAGCAGCACCTCCAGCCGCGCGGCGTTCGAGGACTGGACATAGGCGCCGACCTGCTCACGCAGGTCTGCGGCCCGGTTCTGCGCCAGTGACGGCGCGGCCGTCAGAAAGACAGCGGCCAGACAGGCGCCGCTGACAGCGGCCTTCAGACGAAGATGAAACGACATGGCGGGGCCCCTTTCGCGAAGCCCCTCGCCTCGCGCTGAACGCCCTGCTTAAAACGTCAGCTCTTCAGCCGCCAGCCCGAACGGAACACCAGCCAGCAGGCCGCGCCCATGACCACGGTCAGCACGGCGCTCATGACCACGCCGACCATCAGACTGCCTTCCGCGTGGCCGATGAACCCCGCCCTGAAGCCGTCGATCAGGTAGAAGAAGGGGTTGAACTTGCTGATGCTGGCGAAGGGCTCAGGCAGGCTGTCGATCAGGTAGAAGGTGCCCGACAGGAAGGTCATCGGCATGACCACGAAGTTCTGCACCGCCGACAGATGGTCGAACTTCTCGGACCACAGGCCCGCCAGCACCCCCATCATGCCCATCAGCAGGGAGGCGATCAGGCCGAACCAGACGATCAGGGCGATGTTGGCCAGACCCAGCTTGGCGAACGGCATGACGCAGATCGCCGTCACCAGGCCGACCGCCACCCCGCGCGTCGCCGCCCCCAGGGTGAAGCCGATGGTCAGTTCCAGCGGGCTGAGCGGCGGGGTCAGGAAGTCGGTCGCCGTGCCCATGATCTTGGCCTGGATCAGGCTGGACGAGGCGTTGGCGAAGGCGTTCTGAAGGATGGCCATCATGATCAGGCCCGGCGCCACAAACTCGGCGAAGGGCGTGCCGTGCAGCGGCGGTCGGGCGCCCTTCAGCGCCACCACGAAGACCATCATGTAGAGCAGGGTCGTCACCACCGGCGCCGCCACCGTCTGGGCGCCCACTTTCCAGAAACGGCGGACCTCCTTCAGGTAGAGGGTGCGCAAGCCCACCCAGTTGATCCCGTCGTAGCGGCGGGGCTGGGGGAGGCCATGAGGGGCGTCGGAACCGGCGGTCAGGTGCGTCATGCGGCCTCAGATGCGACAGGCGAGGCCGTTTCGCAAGGTGCCCACCCTGTGGATGAAGGCCAATAAACTGATTCAAATCGGGACATTAACCATACTACATATAGTTTCTGTGGACAGGTGAATTCCCACATATTGCGTGTTTTAAGAGGTGATTTACGATTAGAGGCGTGATGAGGGGCCGAAATTCGGACTCCGACACAAGATATTGAATCTGACGTCTCCGCAGGAGGACGACATGAACCCAGGTTGGACCGAAGACCGCGTCGGCGCGCTGAAGAAGCTGTGGCTGGAAGGCCAGTCAGCGAGCCAGATCGCCAAGGCCTTGGGCGGCGGCGTGACCCGCAACGCCGTGATCGGCAAGGTGCACCGCCTGGGCCTGTCGGGCCGGGCCGCTCCGTCGCAGCCCGCGCGCACGACCTTCCGCCCCGCCCGTCCGCGCGCCGCCGCCCCGGCCGCGCCGGTGCAGGCCCCGTCGGCCCCGCGCCGCATCGAGGCCGTCGCCCCGCGCCCGGTCGTCGCCGCCGCGCCGCAGTCGCCGGCCCCGACGCCCGCGCCGGAACTGCCCGGCACCGCCACCGTGCTGACCCTGGGCGCCCATATGTGCAAATGGCCGATCGGCGACCCGTCGACCAGCGACTTCAGCTTCTGCGGCCGCCGCGCCTCGGAAGGCGTCTATTGCGTCGAACACGCCCGCGTCGCCTACCAGCCCCAGGTCCGCAAGAGCGCCAGCAAGGACGCCTCCTCCGACCTGGCCCGCAGCCTGCGTAGGTACATCTAGGTCTGCTATCGCTCGCCGCGCGGCGGCTCACTGCTTGAGCAGGGAGTTCGCTACGCGGCGACGCGGTCGCTCGCTGCTTGAGCTTTTAGGCCTGCTACCGCTCACCGCGCGGCGGTTCGCTACTTGAGCGGCCGCCGCGTCGTCGCCTTTCGGCCCCACGGCCGACACGAACGCCCCCTAGAGGGGCCGCCGTCCGACCCGCCGGTTTCCTGCGGGCTCCGGGGCGGGACTGCGGTTCTCCGGGTTGACGCAGTCCCATCCCCCTCGCCTCTGGCGAGGGGTTTTTTGTTTGGCCCTACCGCGCTTCGCGCTGCTTGAGGGCCGAGTTAGGCGCCCCTGCCGCGCCCCTCGCTCTAGTTCAGCACCCTTCGCGCATCGGGCACGTCCAGACTGAAGGCGGGAATGGCGGCTTCAAACATCCGCCCCTCTGCGTCCTGCATGAAATAGGCGCCGACCATAGAGCCGGATGGCGTCGTCAGCGGACAACCCGAAGCATAGGCGTAGCTGTCGCCCGGCTCGATCACCGGCTGTTCGCCGACCACGCCTTGACCGCGCACCTCTTCGACCCGGCCCAGCGCGTCGGTGATGGTCCAGCGCCGGGCCACCAGTTGCACCGGGCCGCCGCTCAGATTGACGATCTCGACCTGATAGGCCCAGACCCAGCGCCCCTCGGCCGGATCCGACTGGCCCGCCAGATAGGAGGGGCGGACGCGAACGACGACGCCTTCGGTCTCGGCGGAGTAGGCAGGAGCGGAGTGCATGCGCTATATGCAGCCCGCCGTGCGCGGGGTTCAAGCGTCTGTCGTCGCCGACAAGCTACACAGACGGGAAAATCCGTGTGAGAACAGGACGGCATGACCAGCTTTCAGATTCCCGACCAGCCCGGCATCCTTCCCTTCCAGGGTATTGAGACCCTGATCGCGATCGGCGCCATCGCTTCCGACACCCCCTTCGACGTCGATCAGGTCCAGCCCGCCAGTCTGGACCTGCGGCTGTCGAACCAGGCCTGGCGCGTGCGCGCCTCCTTCCTGCCCGGCCAGCGCAAGGTCGAGGAACGCATCGCCGACGTCGCCATGCACGCCATCGACCTGCCCGACAGCGGTTATGTGATGGAGAAGGGCTGCGTCTACATCGCCCGCCTGCAGGAGCGTCTGCACCTGCCGCGCGGCCTGAACGCCCGCGCCAATCCCAAGAGCTCGACCGGACGCGTCGATGTCTTCGTGCGCCTGCTGACCGATCAGGGCGGCAGCTTCGACGACGTGGACGAGGGTTACGACGGCCCCCTCTATCTCGAGATCGCGCCTCAGACCTTCTCCATCCTGGTCAAGCCGGGCACGCGTCTGAACCAGCTGCGCCTCAAGGCGGGCGAGCCGCCCAAGCTGGAGACCCGCAGCGTCGGCGTCGACCTGCGCGCGGGCGACAACGGCGTCGTCGGCTATCGTGGCCGTCGTCACGCGGGCGTGGTCAACATGGACCACATCGACGGCCACGACCCGCGCGACTTCTGGGAGCCTCTGACCCTGCGCCGGGGCGAGCTGCTGCTGGATCCGGGCGAGTTCTACATCCTGGCCTCGTCGGACGATGTGGAGATCCCCGTCGATCAGGCCGCCGAGATGACCCCGATCGACCCCTCGGTCGGCGAGTTCCGCGTCCACTACGCCGGCTTCTTCGACCCCGGCTTCGGCACGGACGAGGCGCACGGCGCGGGCTCCAAGGGCGTGCTGGAGGTCCGCACCCACGACACCCCCTTCCTGCTGGAACACGGCCAGATCGTCGCCCGACTGGTCTATGAGCCGCTGACGGAACGCCCGTCGCGCCTCTATGGCGAAGGCGGCAGCCACTACCAGAGCCAGGGGCTCAAGCTGTCGAAACACTTCCGCCCCTGGGGGTGACCGCTCAGAGACATGAAGGCCCCGAGATCAGAGGATCGCGGGGCCTTTTCTTGCAGTTCTAGGTCAGCTTGTTCGCCTTCCTCAGATCAGGAAAGACCTTGGCCCAGACACCCGTCGCGGCCAGCGCCCCGAAGCCGCCGAACACCGCCGCGCCGATCGGTCCGAGCAGGCGCACCATGACGCCGGAATAGGCCTCGCCCAGTTCATTGGACGCGCCGATGAACAGCATGGACACCGACGACACCCGCCCGCGCATGTGATCCGGCGTGGCCAGTTGGATCAGGGTCTGGCGGATGTTGACGCTGATCATGTCCGCCGCCCCGCCCAGGAACAGCACCGCCCCTGACAGCCAGACGCTCTTGGACAGACCGAAGACCAGGGTGCAGACGCCGAACACGGCCACCGCCCCGAACATCCAGCGTCCGCCATGGCGCACGATGGGGAAGCGGCTGAGATACAAGGCCATGATCAGCGCTCCCACCCCGAACGAGGCCCGCAGCAGGCCGAAACCGATCGCCCCGACATGCAGGATGTCGCGCGCGAAGATCGGCGTCAGCAGCGCCACCCCGGCCAGCAGGACGACGACCAGATCCAGCGAAATGGCGCCCAGCACGATCTTGGTCTTCCACACATAGGCCAGGCCTTCGCGGACCTGCTGCACCGGACCCAGTTTGGACGGATCGACCTGAGGCTTGCCCTTGGTGCGGATCAAGATGAAGCAGGCCACCGCGACCAGAAACAGCGCCATCGCCGAGGCGTAGGCCAGCGGCACGTTCACGCCGACGATGACCCCGCCCAGCGCCGGCCCGGCGATGGCGCCGGTCTGGAAGGCGATGGACTGGGCGGCGATGGCGGGCGGCAGGGCCTTGCGCCCCACCACCATCGGCAGGAAGGCCTGGCTGGCCGGAGCAAGGAAAGCGCGCGCCGCGCCGAAAACGGCGGCGACCGCCAACAGGCCCCACAGAGGCGGCGATCCGTGCAGCGCCATCATCAGGAAGGCGCCCGCGCACATCCCCTCAACGATGATCGACAGGGTGACGGTATGCTTGCGGTCGCGCCGGTCGGCCATCGCCCCGGCCGGCAGGGTGAAGGCCAGCAGCGGCAGGAACTGGCACAGGCCCACCAGCCCCAGATAGAGGCTGGCCTCCTCGATCGGATGGTCGCGCCGGGCGATCTCATAGACCTGCCACAGCAGGGCCGAGGACTGGATCTGGATGCCCAGAACCGCCACCATCCGCCCCAGCCACAGCAGACGAAAGTCGCCGATGCCCCAGGGGCTGGACGGGCCGCCGTCATGGGAGGAACCGGGCGGGGGTCCAGGCGGCAGAGGCGGCTGGGGCGGAACCGTCGGGGCGGTGTCGATGCTTTCGGTCGTCACGGTCGTGGGGCGTCTTCAAACAAGGGGCGCTATCGCGGCCGTCGGGCCTTCTCGCGGGTGCGCGATATGCCTAAAGCATAGCGGCATGAGCGCCGCATCACATTCCGTCATTGATCCTGTCGACCTGACCCGCGACCTGATCCGCATCCCCTCCGTCACCCCCGCCGACGAAGGGGCGATGGACGTGCTGGAGCGCGCCCTGACCGGTCTGGGCTTCGCCTGCCGTCGCATGGTGTTCGAGGGGCCGACAGGCGTGGGCCATGACGCCCGTATCGAGAACCTCTACGCCCGGCGCGGGACGGCCTCGCCCAACCTCTGCTTCGCGGGACACACCGACGTGGTGCCGATCGGCGACCTGAAGGCCTGGAGCGCCGGTCCGTTCGAGGGCGAGACCCGCGACGGCGTCCTCTATGGGCGAGGCGCCGTGGACATGAAGGGCGGCATCGCCGCCTGGGTCGCCGCCGTCTCGCGCGTACTGGCGGAAGGCGAGGTCGAAGGCTCCCTGTCCTTCCTGATCACCGGCGACGAGGAAGGCCCGGCCCTGCACGGCACCAAAAGGGTGGTCCAGACCCTGGCCGCCGAGGGCGAGGTCATCGACGCCTGCGTAGTCGGGGAACCCTCCTCGGCCCACCACCTGGGCGACATGATCAAGGTCGGGCGGCGCGGCTCGCTGAACACCTGGATCACCGTCCACGGCAAACAGGGCCACGTCGCCTATCCCGACCGCGCCGCCAATCCGGCCCCGGTCATCGCTCGCCTGCTGGCCCGGCTGGACGCTCACGTGCTGGATCAGGGCTACCCATCTTTGGACGCTAGCGTCCCGCTCGCGGAGCGGGACTGCATGAGCGTGGGATTCCCGCCCTCAAATCTCGAAATCACCACCATCGACGTGGGCAATCCGGCGACCAACATCATCCCGGCCGAGGCCAGGGCGCGGCTGAACATCCGCTTCAACCCGACCCACACCGGCGACGGCCTGATCGACTGGCTGAACCGCGAGGCGGGCATGCTTCAGGCCGAAACAGGTCTGCGGATCGAGCTGGAGCACATGTGCTCGGGCGAGGCCTTCCTGACCGAACCCGGCGTCTTCATCAGCGCCGTGCAGGACGCGGTCGAGGCTGTTTTGGGCCGCCGCCCCGAAGCCTCGACCACCGGCGGCACCTCCGACGCCCGCTTCATCCGCGCCCTGTGCCCGGTGCTGGAGCTGGGTCTGGTCGGCCAGACCATGCACCAGGTCGACGAGCGTGTGCCCGAGGCCGAACTGCGCGCCCTGACCGACGCCTATGAGCGCGTCATCATCACGGTGCTGGAACGACTGGCCGCCTGATCAGGCTCAGCGGCAGGCGTCGACCCATTGCGCGCCTGTCAGCTCGGCCATGCGTTCAGGGCTGATGCGGACGGCCGAGTGGATGGCCCCGGCCGCCGGGATCACCACGTCCCAGGCCTTCAACGACGCATCGCAATAGACCGGCAGGGGCGTCGCCAGACCGAAGGGGGCAGACCCCGCCGACCGGATGGCCGGTCACGCCCTCGACCTCGGCCAGGTCCAGCATCCTGACCTTGCCGCCAAAGGCCGCCTTGGCCTTGGCGTTGTCCAGCCGGGCGTCGCCCGTCGTCACCAACAGCACGATGCGGTCGCCCGCGCGCAGCGACAGCGTCTTGGCGATCTGTCCCGGCTCGACGCCATGAGCAGCCGCCGCCTCGGCCACGGTGGCGGTGCTGACCTCCAGCTCGATAATGGCGATGTCCGGCGCCGTTTCCGCAAAGAAGGCGCGGACACTGTCCAGGCTCACGCCTCGCCTGCCGCTTCCAGCCGGGCGATGCGGCGGTCCATGTCGGCGACCTGATCCTTGAGGCGCCGAGCTTCAGACGCCATGTCGACCGGCGTGCCGTCCTCATAGGTCAGCTGCGCCCCCTTCTCGATCAGATCGAGACGGTAAAGGGCGGTGACTCGGGTCGCTTTGAATCGCTCCAGCTCGCTCTCGTTCGAGATGACGCGCGCCATGTCAGCGCGCCGCCACGACGACGACCTCGACCCGGTAGTCGGACGTGGCCAGCTTCGCCTCGCAGGTGGCGCGGGCGGGCGGATTGGCCGCATCGACCCAGGCGTCCCACACGCTGTTCATCGCCGCGAAGTCGGCGATGTCGGCCAGCCAGACCTGGGCCGACAGGATATTCGACTTGTCGCTGCCGCACTGCGCCAGCAGGGCGTCGACCTCGGCCAGGGCGGTGCGCGTCTGGGCGACGACGTCCTCGCCCGGTTCGCCGACCTGACCGGCCAGATAGATGGTGTCGCCGTGGATCACGGCCTGGCTCATGCGACGGTCGGGCTGGATGCGGGTGATCATGACGGCTCCTTGCTTCGCCCTCGGCCTTAACGCGACGGCGGCGCCGCTCCAAGGACAAACGCCGCTTCGACTGAAAGCTCAGGCCCGCGCCATCTTCCTAAACCGAAAAAGCCATGTCACAGGGAGCGCATGGAAACGATCCGCATCGAACACCGCATCGGCGTGCGCGCCACGGCTGAACGCCTCTGGGACGTGCTGACGGACTTCTCCGGCTGGGAGCGCTGGAATCCCCATGAGGTCGAGGTTCAGGGCGCCCTAGGCTATGGCGCGCCGATCAACCTGACCGAGCGGCTGCCGAATCTGGGCGAGCGCCAGGTGCAGGCGCATCTGGGCGAGTGGGAGCCGAACGCCCAACTGGTCTGGGTCGAGCGTCGCGGCTTTCTGTTCCGCACCCTGCGCTACTATGAGATCGAGGAGCTGGATCGCGGCGCCTGCATCGTCTCGCATGGCATGGTCTTCACCGGGCTGCGGGCCGAACTGTTCCACGACAAGCATCGCGGCCGCATCCGCCCGGCCTATGAGGCCATCAGCGAGAAGCTGAAACAGGTCGCCGAACAGGGCTGACGGACGCGCCCCGTCGGCCACCAGACGTCAGCCGCCCTTGATCGTATCGGTGATGTTGATGATCGCCGGTCCCAGGATGACGACGAACAGAACCGGCAGGAAGAACAGGATCATCGGCACGGTCAGCTTGGCCGGAAGCGCGGCCGCCTTCTTCTCGGCGGCGGCCAGACGCAGGTCGCGGTTTTCCTTGGCCATCACTCGCAGGGCGCTGCCCAGAGGCGTGCCGTAGGTCTCGGCCTGGGTCATGGCTGTCGCCACGGCGCGGATGCCCGGATGCTGCGTCCGCTTGGCCATGCCTTCATAGGCCAGGCGCCGTTCCGGCAGATAGCTCAGCTCGGCTGACAGCAGGGACAGTTCCTCGGCCAGTTCGATCGACTGGCCGCCGACCTCCTGACTGACCTTCTGGATCGCCGCCTCGATGGACATGCCGGATTCGACGCAGATCAGCAGCAGGTCCAGCGAGTCGGGAAAGGCCGCGACGATCGACTGACGCCGCTTGTCGATCAGGTTCTTCAGATAGACGTTCGGCGCATAGAAGCCGACGCCCGCCGCCAGGATCACGAAGGAAAACAGGGTGAAGCCTGGCAGGTCAGGCTTGATCACCACAAACAGATAGAAGGCTGTCAACGCCATCAGGATGAACGGCAGGGCGAAGCGGAAGAAGTAGAAGGTGTTCACCGGCCCCGGCCCGCGAAAGCCGGCCTGGGTCATGTTTTCGGCGACCTTGGGGTCTTCCAACAGCTTGACCAGATTCAGCCGCGCCACCACCCGGCTGCGGAAACTGTCATCGGTGCGGCGCAGCCCGCCGCCGGTCTCGCCCCCGCCGCCGCGCAGGGCCTGACGCGAACGACGGCGCAGTTCCTCGCGTCGTTCGGCCACCGCCTTCATTCGCTTGTCCAGCCGAGGGCCGCCGCCGACGAAGGACGACAGCAGCGTCAGGACGCTGGCGAAGACGGCGACGCCTACGCCGATGCTCAGCAGGTTCTGCGGATCGGTGATGAAGCGCATGAAGGCGTTCACGGTCCTGGCCCCTTCCTCAGAACTTGAAGTTGATCATGCGCTTCATCACGAAGACGCCGGTGGCCATCCACATGACTGCGCCCAGCAGCATCACGTGGCCGCGCACGTCGGTGAACAGCAGCATCATGTAGCTGGGGCTGGTCAGGGTCACCATGATCATGACCGCCGGCGGCAGGGAGCCGATGATGGCCGCCGAGGCCACGGCTTCGGACGACATGGCCTTGATCTTCTCGCCCATCATCCGCCGGGCGCGCAGCACCGAGGTCAGGTTGCTCAGGGCCTCGGCCAGGTTGCCGCCCGACTTCTGCTGGATGGCGATGACGATGGCGAAGAACTTCAGCTCCGGCGTCGGCATCCGCGTGTACATCTTGTCCAGGGCGTCGGCGAGCGTCAGCCCCACGCCCATCCCCTCGACCAGAAGGCGGAACTCGCCCGCCAGAGGCTCAGGGCTTTCGCGGGCGATGACCTTGAAGCAGTCATGGACGGGCAGGCCGGTCTTGATGCCGCGCACCAGCACGTCGACCGCATCGGGAAAGGCCAGGGCGAATTTCTTCATCCGCGCCTTGGCCTTCATGTTCACGACCCAGCGCGGCAGGCCCAACCCCATCGCGATCCCGACTCCCAGCACGATCAGGATGTTGCCGCCCAGGACAAAGGCCAGAAGGGCGCCGATCAGCCCCATCGCCACGCTGATGATGACGAAAGTCCGCAGCGACAGTTCCAGCCCCGCCTGCTTCAGCTTGGCGCTGGTGGTCATGCGCGCCTTGCGCTCGCGACGATCGACCTCGCGCAACTGGACCATGATCTGCTTGCGTCGGGCCTCGGGCGTATTGGCCGCCGCCGCCCGCTTGGCCGCCGCCACCGACTCGGTGCGGCTGGTCGCCAGAACCTTGGCGCGCTTGACCGCCTGACCCGAGGAATCGTCGCCGCCGACCAGCACCCAGCCGACGCCGCCGATGGTGATGAAGGCCAGAACCGCCGCAAGCACAGGAAGCAGCATCCGCCCTACTCCGCCGCGTCCAGGGCCTCGGCCAGTTCACGCTCCAGACCGTAATAGCGGGCGCGATCCCAGAAGCGCGGGCGGGCGATGCCGGTCGAGCGGTGGCGCCCGGTGATCTTGCCGTGCGCGTCCTCGCCGGTGATGTCGTAGACGAACAGGTCCTGGGTGACGATCACGTCGCCCTCCAGCCCCACCACCTCGGTGATGTGGGTGATCCGGCGACTGCCGTCGCGAAGGCGCGCGGCCTGAACGATGACGTCGATCGAGCCGACGATCATCTCGCGGATGGTCTTGGACGGCAGACCGTAACCGCCCATGGTGATCATGGATTCCAGACGGCTGATCGCCTCGCGCGGGCTGTTGGCGTGCAGCGTGCCCATCGACCCGTCGTGGCCGGTGTTCATGGCCTGCAGCAGGTCGAAGGCCTCGGGCCCGCGCACCTCGCCGACGATGATGCGTTCGGGGCGCATCCGCAGGCAGTTCTTCACCAGGTCGCGCATGGTGATCTGGCCCTGCCCTTCCAGGTTCGGCGGGCGGGTCTCCAGACGCACGACGTGCGGCTGCTGCAGTTGCAGTTCGGCGGCGTCTTCGCAGGTGATGACGCGCTCGGTCGGGTCGATGAAAGCCGTCAGGGTGTTCAGCAGCGTCGTCTTGCCCGAGCCGGTGCCCCCCGAAATGACCAGGTTGCATCGCGCCGCGCCGATAACGCCGAGAACGCGCGCGCCCTCGGGGCTGATGGAGGCGTACTCCACCAGATTGCGCATCGTCAGCTTGTCCTTCTTGAACTTCCGGATCGTCAGCGTTGGCCCGTCGATGGCCAGCGGCGGAGCGATGACGTTGACACGGCTGCCGTCGGGTAGACGGGCGTCGCAGATCGGCGAGCTTTCATCGACGCGGCGGCCGACCTGCGACACGATCCGCTGACAGATGTTCATAAGCTGAATGTTGTCGCGGAAGCGAACGTTGGTCAGCTGCACCTTGCCGCCGACCTCGATGAAGACGCGTCCTGCGCCATTGACCATGATGTCGGCGATGTCGTCGCGCGCCAGAAGGGGCTCCAGCGGCCCATAACCCAGCACATCGTTCAGGATGTCCTGAACCAGGTGCTCCTGCTCGGCGACCGACATGGAGACGTTCTTGATCGCCACCAGTTCGGCGACGATATCGCGGATTTCCTCGGACGCCGCCTTCTGATCCAGCTGCGCCAGCTGGGCCAGGTCGATGGTGTTCATCAGGGCGTTGAAGATGGTCGTCTTCGTCGCGTGATAATAGTCGCTCTGCTCGCGCACGATCTCGGCGACGGCCTGGGCGTTCTTGAGCTGAGCCAGGCCGGCGGTGGCGCGCGGCCCGGCGCCGCCCGCCGCCGGACGCGCCGACTGATCCGACTGTCCCAGCGCGTGCTCGAACGGATCGGGCCGCCTGGGCGTCGTCGGCGTCAGAGGGTCCAGTTCTTCAGGCGAAAAGCCGTCGACAGGATCCAGCGCCGGACGCCGCGCCGCAGCCTCGGCCACACTGGGGTCCGGCGCCACCGTCGGGCGCGGGGCCGCCTGAACCGCCGCCGGGGCTGACCGCTTGCCGAACACCTAGGCCCGCTTCCGGCTGAACAGACCGGCGAACAGCGACGAACCGCCCGCGGCGACCTTCGCCCGCGTCTGCGTTCCAGCGGTCGGCAGTTCGCGATGAGACACGATCTGGGCCAGGGTCTCGAACGCCTCGGCCGGTTTGGTCTTGGCCGCCGAGTCGATGATCATCTGGCCGTTGTTGGCCGCCGTGCCGAACACCTTGGCGTCGAAGGGGATGATCAGACTGGGATGCACGCCCAGCGCCGCGCCGAAATCCTTGACCGGGATCTCGGGTCGTCCCGGCAGGCCGACCTGATTCAGCACCAGTCGCGGCGGCGCGTCGTTGGGTCGCCCCTGTTTGATCAGGTCGATCATGTTCTTGGCGTTGCGCAGCGAGGCCAGGTCCGGCGTCGCCACCACCACCACTTCGTCCGCTGAAATCAGCGCTCGCCGCATCCAGCCCGACCACAGGTGCGGCAGGTCCAGAACGACGAAGGGCGCCGTGGCGCGGATACGCCCCGTGACTTCCTCGAACACGTCGGGGCTGAAGTCCCAGTCGGCGTCCAGGGTGGCGGGCGCTGCGAACAGGCTCAGCTTGTCGGTACAGCGCACCGTCATCCGGTCCAGCAGGGTGGCGTCCAGACGTTCAGGCTGTTTCAGGGCGTCGGCGACCCCGCCCAGCGGATCCTGGTTGAAGTCCAGCCCCGCCGTGCCGAACGGCAGGTCATAATCGACGATGACGGTGTTGACGCCGATCCGCTCGCTCATCGCATAGGCGGTATTGTGCGCCACGGCCGAGGCCCCGGCCCCCCCGCGCGCGCCGACAAAGGCGATGGTGCGACCGACGAAGGGCTGGGCCGGATCAGCAAACAGGCCGCCGATCGCCGCGATCAGCTGCAAGGGCTGGATCGGCGCCACCAGATACTCGCTGACGCCGCGCCGCATCAGTTCGCGATAAAGAAGGATGTCGTTGGCCGCGCCGATGATGACGACCTTGGTGCCGGAATCGCAGACCTGGGCCAGTTGGTCGATCTCGGCCAGCAGGCTCTGCGGGTCCTTGAGGCTTTCGACGATCACCAGGGGAGGCGTCGGTTCGCTCTGATAGGCCTCGATGGCCGCCTGCACCCCGCCCAGACGGATCTGGGTGGCGGCGCGGGCCATGCGCCGGTCCTGACCGGCGCGCTCGCCGGCGGCGGCCGTGTCCTGCCGCTCGGCGAAGATATGAACCGCGATGCGCGGAATGGCGACTTCCACCGCCCCGCTCACCGGGCTGAGGGCCGAAGGCGTCGCAACGGCGGGCGGCGCCGCCTCCACGAACGCGCCTTCAGCACGGGCGGACATCGGCGCGACGGCGGGAGGGGGCGTCAGCGCCGGACCGGGCCGACCGTCATCAAGATCCAGAAACTCGTCGTCCAGATCAAAGCCGTCCAGGGCGTCGAACCCGCTCGAATGGGTATCGGCCAGCTTGCTCATTGAATGGCCTGTGAGATGCGCATTTGCGACAGCAGGGGTTCACGCGCCGCCGAGGTCGCCGTTCCGGCGCGATAGGCGTCGAACACCACCGCCCGTCGTCCAGCCTCGGACGGCGTCATGCCGCGCGGCGCCACGATATCGCGCGGATCGGCGATCTGGGCGGCCAGGTTGGCGTTGACGGCGCAGCCGAAGTTGGAGGCGGACTGATTGTCGCCGCTGCGGCCCAGATTGCCCCATTGCGTTCCGCACTGAGGCACCACCGCACGGACGGTCTCGAAACCGACCAGCACGGGCGCGCGCGGATCAGGCGCGACATAGGCCGCGACTTGGATGCGGTTCTCCGGCACCCCCGCCTGTTGCAGGATCGCCCGGACGCCCCAGGCCGCCTCGGCCGCCACGGGGTCGCCGCCGGACGGGGCTTCGATGACCAGGACCGGCGCCCCCTCCATCGCGAAGCGGTTGACCAGATCGCCCAGGGCCGCGCGCTGATTGGCCGAGACGCCCGTCTCATGCACCGCCAAAGCGATGCGCTCGAGTCCCGGCTCGACCTGGAGGGAATAGCGCGACATAGGCGTCAGCGGCGGTTCGCCGCCCAGGCTCGCCGGGCCGCCGACGCAGGCCGACAGGGCTAATCCGCCCGCCGTCAGAGCAATCAGGGGAAGATACCGCGAGGAAAGTCGGGTCATGGCGTTCACTCGATCACATAGCCGACGGGGCCGCGCCAACCGGGGCCCGCCTGGGCGGTCGGCGCGGGCGAGCCGTAGACCTGATTCAGCTGGCCGAAGAAGATGGTCTGAGCGTCATGGGCGATGCGCAGGCCGTCGGCCGGCGTCTGCATCCGCCCCGGCGCCGTCGGCGTGACGACATAAGGCTCCACGATGACCACCAGTTCGGTCTCGCCCATCAGATAGTCGCGTGAACGGAACAACTGCCCCAGCACCGGGATGTTCGTCATGCCCGGCAGGGAATCCACCGCCTGACGCGTGCTTTCCTGCAACAGGCCCGCGATCATCATCGAGCCGCCCGAAGGCAGTTCGATGGTGTTCTCGCTGCGCCGCACGGTCAGGCCCGGCAGGGTGATCGAAGACGGCGTTCCGACGCCGATCGTCAAACCGCCGCTGGGCGTCAGCTCCGACACCTCGACCTTGACCTGCAGGCTGATGCGCCCTTCGGACAGCACGACCGGGCGGAAGCCCAGCGCCACGCCATAGGGTTTGTACTGCACCGTGACCTGACCATCGCGATCGCGGCCGGTGGGCACGGGAAACTCGCCGCCCGCCAGAAAGCTGGCGGCCTCGCCGTTGACCGAGGTCAGGTTGGGCTCCGCCAGGGTGCGGACCAGACCGACGCGCTCGAACGCCTTCAGCGTCGCCGAGCCTTTGTTCAGACCGTCGGAGCCGGGACCGGTGCCCGGCTGTGCGGTTTCCCAGTTCGGAGGATCGCCCGGACTGCCATCGACAATGACCGGGCATAGGGCCCCTTCCGGCCACCCCGGCCCAATGCAGGGCGCCTGCATCTGGAAGTTCTTGGTCGTGTCGCGCGCGATTCCGCCCGCCAGCCCGCCAAGCAGCGAGCCGTTGACGCCCCATGTGGCGTTGTTGCCCAACAACCACTGGGTTTCCCCGACACGGCCGATCACCGCCTGGGTGTCGAAACCCAGTTGCTTGATGACGTTGCGCTGCACCTCAACCACGCGGACCTTCAGCGTCACCTGGTCCGAACCGGCGACCGAGATCATGTTCATGACCTTTTCGGGCGCGCTGACGAAGGCGCGCGCCACCTGGGCGGCGCGGTCGGCGTCGGCCGGGCTGGCGGCCAGACCGCTCAGGATGATGCTGTCGTTGACCGCTTCGGCCCGCAGGTCCGAGCCGGGCGCGATGCGGTTCAGCGTGTCCTGCAGGGCGCTGACGCCCGCATCTACTCGCACGCGCAGCGCCAGAATAGTGCGGCCTGCGGCGTCTAGGAACACGGCGTCCGTCTCGCCTCCCTCCAGGCCGATCATGGTGATGCGGCGCGGCGAATGCAGCATGGCCTCGGCCACGCGCGGGTTGGAGATGATGACGTCGCGCGCATCAGACGGCAGGTCGACCGCAAAGGAGGTCCCGCGCGGCAGGTTGACCAATTGCGGCGCCGAGCCCGCGGTAATGGCGGCGCGCGTCGTCTGGGCGCCTGCCTGATCCATCGGCGCGACGGCCCCGCCAACGGCGAGAACGGCAACGCTGGCGACGACGGCGAAACGATTCATGCGCGAAATCCTCATGGCGTCGCCACTTCCTGAGCGTCGCCGCCGCGATAGACCTTGACCACGGCGCCCGTCTGCTCGCCGCCGCGCCGTACTGCGCCCGGAACGTGGCCCGACGGCCCCGCCGTGTCGGCATAGGAGCGCAGCACCAGCGACAGGTCCCCTTCGGACCGCGCCAGGGCGAGAAGCTCGGCGTCGCGTTCGCTGACGGCCAGGGTGGCGGTGGCGCCGACCACGGCCTTTTCGTCCTCGGCGGCGCGGGTGGTCTGGTCGATGGCCAGGACCTTCATGTTGCGCATGATGGTCGCCGTCGTGAAACGCGGCCCGGCGCTGCTGTCGTTATTCTTGATCTCGCGCGTCATCAGCACGTCGACCCGGTCCCCGGGCAGGATGAAGCCCCCGGCGGCGGTCTCGACATTGACGCGGATGGCCATGGCGCGCGTGCCCGGCTCCAGATAGGCGGCCATATAGCCGCTGTCCCCGGCGCGGACGATCTTGCGCGCCACGATCGGCTCGCCCGCCAGAATGGGTTCGCGCACCACGGCGCCGATATAGTCGGACTTGGCGCCCGGACCGTTCAGTTCAGCGGCGGCCTTCAAGGCGCGCTCGACCGCATGGGTGCGCGCCTGCTCACGGCTCTGCTCGCCCTTGGCGTCAACGGCGGCGTTCTCTGCGGCGGCGCCCTCGGGCTTGGCGGGCGGCGGGGTCGAGCCGTCTGTGATGAAGAGGGGATTCAGCTCCTCGGCCGGCCAGTCCTTCCAGCTCAGGTCTGCGTCGGCCAGGCGTCGACCGGCCTCAAGGTCGCGCGCGGCGACCAGCACCTTGGCCATCGGCCGCGCCTCGACGGCGGCCGAGGCCGTCGCCGGTTCCCGACTGGGCGAGCCCATGGCGCGCACCACCAGCGCCAGGCCGATGGCGGCCAGGGCGGCGATACAGATGACGGCGATCTTGGCGGGCTTCATCGACGGTCTCCGGCAGACGCGACGACGCGATAGCGCGCGGGCCGCCCCCTGCCGTTAACAATGATGAGGGATCGAGGTTAACGCGTCCCTAAGCGGGACAGTCCTTGGCGAACACAGGTCAACCGGCGATGAAGGCGGCCATCAACGGACTGGCGGGATAGGCCAGAAGAGCGCCGATCGCGATGGCGACGCCATAGGGAATGTCGCCCTTGGGCTGCATCAGCCGCATCATCCAGCCCGGCCCCGTCTGGGCCAGGATGGGCAGGCGACTGCGCGCCGTCAGCAGAAGCATGCAGAAGGCTCCGCCCGCCAGACCCGTATAGAGGAGAAAGTGCAGCGTGCCCGACAGCCCCATCCACAGGGTCGCCGCCGCCAGCAGCTTGGCGTCGCCCCCGCCGATCCAATTCAGGGCGAACATCCCCGCGCCGATGAACAGCGCCGCCAACGCCATCCCGGCGGAAACGCCCACCACGCTCAGCGGCAGCCCCAGCGCCAGCGCCGCCGGAAAGTAGCCGACGACGAGGGCGATCGAGATCCAGTTCGGGATCTTCATCGTCGTCAGGTCATGCAGAGCCGCGACGACGGCGAGCACCGGAAGGACGGCGAGAAGAAGGAGCGAAAGCTGGTTCATGCCCGTCAGCCTGACATCAAGTCTTTAAAGCTCGGTTTCTTCGTGAACCCTCAAGACGGCTATCGCCCAAAGGATAAAGGCCGTCTTCACGCTATGTGTTGGCGAACCAACGGCTTCGTGCGCGTTGTTTTTCCGCCCGTCACCCTCGCCCTTGTCGCGAGGATCCAGACACGCTGCCGAAGTCAATTTGAGCGATGCGCCCAACCAATCCTGTCGAGGCTCTGGATCCTCGCGACAAGGGCGAGGATGACGGGCAAGGCTCAGGCGGCTGCTAGCCCGCCAACACGGAACCCCAGCCTCGCAAAGAAAAACGGCCGGAGCAGAAGCTCCGGCCGCCATTGTTTATCTAAAGGCCTTTATTCTACCGGTACATGTTCTTCCAGTTCAGCATCGACCTTGTCGAACATGCCCTTGACCTTCGGGCCGATGGCGACAAGCGCGCCGATGATGACCACCGAGATCAGGGCGGCGATCAGGCCGTATTCGATGGCCGTGGCGCCGGATTCGTCTTTGGCGAAGCGATTGATGAAATTACGCATGAGTTGTCTTCCTTTGTTCTAAGCGAGCAACAGTTCCACCATCCAGGGTCACCGGTTTTGCCCGCTTGACCCCCGTTTGCCCGCTGACCATGCCGCGTTGCGGATTAAGGGCGAGTAAAAGCCGAGGGTGCCTAATACAAATATGATGGTTACTTGCTTGTTTACTATGCTCGCGTCATAGGATCGGCGAACGCAGGAATTTCAGGAAATCTTGACCTTTGCGCGCGACAGTTCACGCGCGGCATCGCGCGCGCCCGTTCTTTTTGACTTCGGAGGTTCCGACATGACGGCATCGGCCAAGCCCAAGGGCGTAAGCCTGATCCGCCTGCTGCTTGTCGGCCTGCCGGTTGTTCTGGGCGCGACGGCGGCGATGGCGCAGAGCCGTCAACTGGAAGTTCCGATCCATCAGGCGACACGCGTCCAGCTGGGCGCCGCCGCCGGGTCCGTCATCGTCGCCAATCCCGCCATCGCCGACGTCGCCGTCACCGACGCCCGCACCCTGTTCATCACCGGCAAGGCCTATGGGGTGACCGAGGTCATCGCCGTGGACGGTCTGGGCCGCCCCCTGTTCCAGCGCCAGATCGTGGTGGCGCCCAGCAGCGCCGGAACAGTGCGGGTCTGGCGCGGCCGCGAGACGACCGAAGTGACCTGCGGCGCGACCTGCGCCCCTGCCGCGCCCGCCGGGCGCGGCTCTTAAAAGGCCGGGCCTTGGCGCGACGTTCTCACGACCGGAAACGACGCGAGGGCTCGAACGCCATCGAGTTCGGCCTGGTCGCCCTTCCTTTCTTCCTGCTGCTGTTCGGCATATTGGAGATCGGCCTGATGCTGCTGGTCGACGCCCTGGTCGAGACCGCCGCCTCGGACGCCGCGCGCCAGGTGCGCACCGGCCAGGCCCAGACCCAGGAACTGACGCCGGAGCAGTTCAAGGACAAGTTCTGCGCCGAGATGAGCCTGTTTTCCGGCGACTGCGGCCGCCGCGCCTTCATCGACGTGCGCGTACTGGACGACTTTTCCCTGACCGACCCGAGCAAGGCCCCGCCGGACCCGACCAGCGGCGACCTGTTCGACCCCGCCGGCCTGAAGTTCGAGCCCGGCGGCCCCGGCGAGCGGGTGCTGGTCCGCATCTGGTACGAGCAGCCGATCATCACCCCGGTAATCGCCCAGGCCGTGTCGCGCACCAAGGACGGGCGGGTGATGCTGACCACCACCCTGGCCTTCCGCAACGAGCCCTATCAATGAGTCGGCGCCTGCGTCTCCGCTCCCTGGCCCGCTTGCTCGGTAACCGGGACGGCGCCACGGCGATCGAGTTCGCCCTGATCGCGCCGGTGATGATCCTGCTCTATTTCGGCCTGGTCGAGTTCAGCCAGGGCTTCATGGCCCAGCGCCGCGCCAGTCACGCCGCCTCGGTCGTGTCGGACCTGGTCGCCCAGAGCGAAAGAACCAACCGGGCTGGGATCAACGCCATCTACGCCGTCGGGGGCCTGATCATGCGCCCCTTCCCCGCCGCCGAACTGTCCATCCGCACCACCAGCATCTCCGTCGACGCTCGGGGCGTGGCTACAATCGAATGGAGCCACGGCAACGGCAAGGCGCTGTCGCCTCTACAGCGCGGCAATCGCGTCACCGATTTGCCGCCCGACGTGGTCGAAAAGGAGCAGACGGTGATCATGGGCGAGACCCAGTATATCTACAGGTCGCCGTTCGCCGCCGTCCTGCCCAAGCCGGTCACCCTGTCGCGCCGTTACTTCCTGCGGCCGCGCACCGTTGATCGCGTCGTCTGCACCGACTGCTGACCTACCCCGCCAACGCCTCGCGCAACGCCTGAATCTTGGCTTCGGTCTCCAGCCGCTCGGCGTGGGGATCACTGTCGACGACGATGCCCGCCCCGGCTTGAGCGCGCCAGCGCCAGCCCGCCGAACCCTCAACGAAGGCCGCCGTGCGGATCAGCACCGACGCCGTCAGACGGAGGTCGCCCGCCAGCCCCCATCCAAACAGCGAACCGCACCACGGCCCGCGCGGCGGTTCATGCGCCGCGATCACCTTCATGGCCTGATGCTTGGGCGCCCCGGTGATGGAACCTGGCGGAAAGGCCGCCTCCAGCACCTCAGCCGGACCGAACCCTGCGGCCGCCTCGGCGCTGACGGTTGAAACCAGATGATGCACCGTGGGGTGGCGTTCCAGCTCGCACAGCCCCTCGACCCGGACCGTTCCCGGTCGCGCCGCCCGCGCCAGGTCGTTGCGCATCAGATCGACGATCATCAGATTCTCGGCCCGATCCTTGGCGCTGGCGGTCAGTTCAGCCGCCAGGGCGTCGTCACGGCCCGGATCGGAAGCGCGCGGCCGCGTTCCCTTGATCGGGCGGGCCTCGATCCGCTTGCTCGCCTCGTCGAAGGTCAGGAACAGTTCCGGCGAATTGGACACGATCGCCCGATCGCCTAGCCGCCAGAAGGCGCCATAGGCCGCGCCGCGCGCCTCCGACAGCCGCACAAAGACATCGAACGGATCACGCCCCGCCGCCAGCCCGCCCGACCAGGCGCGGGCGATGTTGGCCTGGAACAGCTCGCCCGCCGCGATGCGCCCCACGACATCCGCTACGGCGGCCTCATAGACCTCCGGCGCCGCCTCGCCCTCAAAGGCGGAAGCCGGCGCTGACGGCGTCGTCGGCGCCCGCGCCTGCGTCAGCCAGGCCGCCGCCCGACGCGCCTGTTCGCGCGCCTGCGCCCCGGTGCGGCCCCGCCCCACGGCGCGCACTTCTTTCGTCTGGTGATCAAAGGCCAGAAGGGCCGGATAGCGGGCCAGCATCAGATCGGGCCAGTCCCCGTCCCGTTCGCCCGTCGCCGGGCGGGCCCCCGCATCATAACTCATCAGGCCGACGACCCCGCCGCCCGCAAAGGCCGGACTCCGCAGAGCCGCGAAAGGCGCCGCTTCGTCCACCCGCCCTATCACGCACAGATCCGGCTCGCAGGCGACGAAGGACATCCGCCCTCCATGCGCGGCCGGATCGCCGGCCCCGGCGATCAGCCCCAGCGCTCCCTCGCGCAGATTGATCCCCGCCACGACCGCCACCGGATCGACCCAGACGCACGGCTCGACAGCCAGCGCCGAAAACGGCGCCTGGCCGCCTGCCTCAGAGGATGAAGGGCGTTCGCTCATACCCGCCTTCCATAGACGGTTCAGCGTCCGACGCCAGCCGCCCTCAGCGCCCCGCCACCAAGGCGGACATGGCGTCCAGATAGGCCAGGAAGGCGTCGCGCCCCGCCGTCGTCATGCTGGCGCGCGTCAGAGGCTTGCGGCCCTGAAAGCTCTTGGACACAGCGACGAAGCCCGCCTCCTCCAGCTTGCGCAGATGCACCGACAGGTTGCCGTCCGTGGTCTGCAGCCGGGCCTTCAGCTCGCCGAAATCAGCGCTCTCAACGCTCGACAGATAGGCCATGATCCCCAGACGCACCCGGCCGTGGATCACCTCGTCGATGCGGCCGATGTCGAAATCGTCAGCCGGTTCTGCGGCGGTCATGTCAGACCACCTCCGCCGGTTCCTGACGCGCCAGGATCAGACCGGGAACGAAAGCGAAGAGGAACAGCCCCGCCGCATAGCCCAGCCACAACAGGGGGCTGCCGATCAAAAAGGCGATCAGGGGGGCGGCGATCCAGGCTCCGATGGCCAGCCGCCACTGCCACCTCTGGCCGCTCATGGTCGCCGAGACCGCCCAGCCGGAGCCGTAGAGGGCGAAGATCAGCGACGGGAAGATGGCGAAGGCGTCGCCGCGCCCTGTCATCCAGGCGATCACGCCCATCGACAGGAACATGACGAAGGTTGCCAGCCCCACGCCCATCCAGCCCGCGCCGGCGGCGCGGTTGCCCGCCGACCGGGCGCCCGGCCTGTGGCCACAGCGCTTGATCTCGACCATCAGGGCGCCGAAGAAGATCACCATGGCTGCGCCCCACAGCAGCGGATAGGCCAGGGGCGACACCTCGATCACGCCGCTCTGGACGCCGTAGTGGGCAAGCGCCGCCACGCCGAACACCAGTCCGGCGATGATCAGGATGCGCCCGCCCAGCAGCGGCGCATGCCGCCCTTCCTGGGCCAGGGCCTTCATATAGGCGATGTCGTCGTGAACGGATTGAACCTGGTCGCGGGTCATGGCGTCTCTCCCTGCCTGTGACGCAGAAGATGAGCCAAGAACTTTATGTTGTAAAGTTCTTTCTTGAAAACAAACTCGAGCCTCTCCCTCCCCTTCATGGGGAGGGTGGTCGCAGCGAAGCGGAGACCGGGTGGGGAGGGCCCGGCGATATGAGCGCAGAGCGCCACGGAGCTTGATCAGCAGCCTAGCCGCCCCCACCCGGCTTGGCTGCTCCGCGCCGCCCTTTGGGTCGGCCTGACGGCCTCAGCCACCCTCCCCATGAAGGGGAGGGAGAGGCGCCGCGCCTGCGCTCAAGCAGCGCGCGACCGCGTCGCGCGCGATAGCGCCCTCTTATCTGAAAGGCGGCTCGTCGAAAGCGCGCAGCTTGCGCGAGTGCAGGCGCGCGCCCTCGGCCCGCAGCAGTTCCACCGCCTGAATACCGATCTGCAAATGCTCGGAGATCGAGCCCTCGTAGAAACGGTTGGCCTGGCCCGGCAGCTTGATTTCGCCGTGCAGCGGCTTGTCCGAGACGCACAGCAGCGTCCCGTAAGGCACGCGGAAACGATACCCCTGCGCGGCGATGGTAGCGCTTTCCATGTCGATGGCGACGGCGCGGCTCTGGTTGAAGCGCAGGGCCGACTTGGAATAGCGCAGCTCCCAGTTGCGGTCGTCGGTGGTGACGACGGTGCCGGTGCGCAGCCGCTTCTTGACCTCTTCGCCCGGCGCGCCCGAGACCAGCTTGGTCGCGTCATAGAGGGCGCGCTGCACCTCGGCGATGTTGGGGATGGGGATGTCGGCGGGCAGGACCGCGTCCAGCACATGGTCGTCGCGCAGGTAAGCGTGGGCCAGCACATAGTCGCCGATGGTCTGGCTGCCGCGCAGACCGCCGCAGTGGCCGATCATCATCCAGGCGTGCGGCCGCATGACCGCCAGGTGATCGCAGATGGTCTTGGCGTTGGACGGGCCGACGCCGATGTTGACCAGGGTGATGCCCTGACCGTCCGGCCGCGTCAGGTGATAGGCGGGCATCTGATGCTTGCGCCAGGCGGCGTCCATGATGGCCGCCTCCGGATCGTCGGTGGCGCGCGTCACCACCACGCCCCCGGCGCAGGACAGGGCCTCATAGGGGCTGTCGGGATCGGCGATCTGGGCCGTAGCCCAGCGCACGAACTCGTCGACGTAGCGGTTGTAGTTGGTGAAGAGGATGAAGCTCTGCACGTCCTCGACCGGGGTGCCGGTATAGTGCCGCAGCCGCGCCAGGGAGAAGTCGGTGCGCAGGGCGTCGAACTGGGCCAGCGGATGCTCCTCGCCCGGCTCCCACAGGCCGTCGGACACCTCGTCGCCGATATGGGCCAGTTCGGTCGTCGGGAACCAGCGGGCGATGGCCGCCGTCATGGTGCGGTCCAGCACCACGTCCGAACCATCCAGCACATAGGGGAAGGGAATTTCCTGATCCGACGGCTCGACCTTGAAATCAGCGCCGTATTCGGTCGCCAGCAGGGTCAGCTGCTCCAGCAGATAGGGGCGGAACAGGTCAGGCCGGGTGATGGTCGTGGAATAGACGCCGGGCCACGACAGGCGGCCATAGGCGCGGGTTTCCAGATTCTGCGGCCGCTCGCCGTGCCAGGTCACCGTCAGACGGGGATAGGCGAACAGGCCCGCCGCGCGGGCTTCAGGTTCGGCGCGCTCGCCTGTCGCCAGGAAGGTCTTCACGGCCTGGCGCAGATTGGCGACGGATTGATTGTAGAGGTTTTCGAGGCGGTCCAGCGCCGCCTGGGGGGTCATCTTGTCTGTCATGGCTTCCTCTAGCGGAAAACCGTGACCTTGGCGAGACAGGGGAAACACGCCGACATGACAGTTGACCGCAAAGACCTAGGCCAGAGCTTCGCGCAGGAAGGCGACCGCGCCCGCCATATCGCCCGTCGCTCCACGCCACACAGGCGCTGAATCAGAGGCGACGCCATAGGCCGAAGGGTCGGTGAAGGTCGTGTCCGGCCCTGCATTTGCGCTCAGGGCCGCCGCCGCGCGCGCGGCGGCAGGTGCGCCGGCCGCCGCCAGATAGCGTCGATCCAAGACCAGCATCAGGGCCGCGCCGCCGCCTTCGCCCAGGCCCAGAACGCCGATCCGTCCGGCGTCTCCGCCGAGATCCTGGACCCGTTTCGCCGCCCAGGCGACAGCCGCCGCCGCGTCGGAAATGAAGGCCGGGTGCGGACTGTCCGGCGCCTCGCGTCGGTCGGCCAGGACCACAATGAAGCCGCCCTCGGCCAGATCGCGTGCGGCCCGCTCGTCCGCCGCTTCGGGCGCGCCGTCCGGCAACAGGATCAGGATCGGCAAGCGGTTCGCCCCTGCCGATCGATAGAGGCGCAAGGTCTGACGCGGATCGGCGCCATAGGCTGCGCGCGCCGTGCGCCAGCCGGGCGGCCCCAACTGCGCCGGCGCCATCGCCCCCTGCCCGATCAACGGCGCGCAAGCGGCCGTCGCCACAGTCGCCAGCAGCGGCGCCAGAAGCCCTCGTCGCGTCATGCGTCCTCCCCGAAAGACGAAGGGCGCGGCCCTGACGAACCGCGCCCCGAAGTCAGGCCGAACCTTACTTGGCCAGGTGCTTGTCCAGCCAGCCGAACACTTCGTTGTGCCATTGCAGGCTGTTGGCGGGCTTCAGCACCCAGTGGTTCTCGTCCGGGAAGAAGACCAGACGGCTCTCGATTCCCTTGCGCTGCAGGGCGGTGAAGGTCGACAGGCTCTGGGAGGTCGGGATGCGGAAGTCGAGGTCGCCCTGAACCACCAGCATCGGATCGCGCCAGTTCTGCACGTGGTTGGCAGGGTTGAACTTCTGATAGCCCTGCGGATTTTCCCACGGCGTGCCGCCGTATTCCCACTCGGTGAACCACAGCTCCTCGGTGCCGTAGCCCATGCCGAAGGTGTCGAAGACGCCGTCATGGTTGACCAGGCATTTGAACTCGCCCGGCCAGTTGCCCGCGATCCAGTTGATCATATAGCCGCCGTAGGAAGCGCCCAAGGCGCAGGCGTTGTCGCCGTCCAGGAAGTCATACTTCGACTGGGCGAAGGCCCAGCCCTTCTGCAGGTCTTCCAGCGGGCGGTCGCCCCAGTGCTGGCTGATGGCGTCGGTGAATTCCTGACCGTAGCCGGTCGAGCCGTGGAAATCGATCATCACCACTGCATAGCCCGCGCCCGCATAGGTGCCGGGGTTCCAGCGATAGGACCAGGAGTTGCCGAACGAGCCCTGGGGACCGCCGTGGATCAGGAAGGCGACCGGATACTTCTGACCCTCGACATAGTCAGCGGGCTTGATGACGTAGCCGTGGACCGTCTCGTCGTTCCAGCCGGGGAAGCTGAACTGCTCGGCCTCGCCGAAGGCCTTGGTCGCCAGTTGCGGGTTCACATTGGTCAGGCGTCGCGGCATTTCGCGGCCGCGCCAGGTCTTGAAGTAGAGGTCGCTGGGCGAGGTCAGGCTGTCCATCGCGAAGACGAAGCCCGAGGACGTCTGACCGAAGGCGCCGACGTGGCCTTCGCCCGTCAGCGGCGTGACCACCCCGTTGCGCGTGTCGATGGCGAACAGCTTGGTCTGACCGACATCGCCCGCTGTCGTATAGAGCGTCTTTCCGTCCTTGGACCACTGCAGGGTGTCGGCCGAACGGTCCCAGTTGGCCGCGATCTGGCGCGTCTGGCCGGTGGCCACGTCGCGCAGGAAGATCGAATATTTATCTGCTTCAAAACCCGGACGAGCCATAGCGCGATAGGCCAGCGTCTGGCCGTCCGGCGAGAAAACCGGGCCGGTGTCCCAGGCCTGGTTGGCCTCGGTCAGATTGGTCAGTTGGCCGGGCTCAGAGACGGTGACGCTGTAGAGATCGAAATTGGTGCTCCACGGCTCGCTGTTCCCGGCCTTGCGCGCCGAGAAGACCAGCGACTGGCCGTCGGGGGCGAAGGTGAATTCGCTCTCATCGCCGAACGGCTTGGAGGGCGTGTCGCCGTCGAAGCCCTTGGTGACCCAGACCGGCTCGCCGCCCGCCTTGCCGTCGGCGCCGATCGACTGGACGAACAGGTGGTTCTGGGTGTGATCGTTCCACGTATCCCAGTGACGCACGAACATGCGGTCATAGACCTGACCGGTCGACTTGCGCTCGGCCTCGGTCTTGCCGCGCGCGACCGAGGCGTTCAGATCCGCCGCGTCGGGATAGACGGCCAGGGACACGGCCACCGCGTCGCCCGCGTCGTTGATGCGATAGGCGTTGACGTCGGTCGGCAACGCCGTGACCTGCGTCGCCGTCGCGCCCTTGTCCGCCGAGACCCAGACCTGGCTTGAGCCGGAGCGGCTCGACAGGAAATACAGCTTGCCGTCGGCGCCCCAACGGGCGGTGTTGGCGCCGCCTTCGGAGATGGCCAGCTTCTGCGGCTGGGCCTCGCCCTTCAGGCTCAGGATGTAGAGGGCGCTGGAGCGCTTGTTGGCCGCCACATCCGTCTGGGTCAGGGCATAGACCACCCACTCGCCGTCCAGCGACACCTGAGGGTCGCCCAGCCGGTTGGCTGAGATCATGTCCTGATAGGTGAATGCCGTACGGGCCTGGGCCGTCGCCGCGGCCGTCGTTGCGGGCGCCCCCTCGGCCAGGGCCGGCAGGGCCGTGGCGGTCAGCAGGGCGGCGGCGCTGAGGCCGGACAGGAGATGGGGCAGGCGGCGCATTCAGGCGCTCCTCATGCGGATGTGATATCTGACCGAAGGCCTAACACCGCCGCGCGCCGCCCGCAAAGTCTCCTGTTCAGCTCACGCTTTCCTGACCTTCCTTCGTCCAGTCGGCCGTCCAGTCCAGAATCTCCTGCTGCCACTCGACCCAGGTCTGGGGCTTCAGCACCCAGTGGTTCTCGTCCGGCACATGGACGAAGCGGCTGGGGATATTCAGCCGCTGCAGGGCCGAGAAGGTCGCCAGCCCCTGCTCCATCGGGACGCGGAAGTCCCTGGAGCCATGCAGCACCAGCATCGGCTTCTTCCAGTCGCCCGCATAGGTCTCGGGATTGTGGGCGTCATAGACGGCCTTGCGGTCCCAGGTCGGGCCGCCGAACTCATGGATGAAGGTCGAGATGTCCATGGCGTTCATCAACTGCGGCACGTCGAACACTCCGGCGTGGTTGACCAGGCAGCGCCACGGCTCGTTCCACTGGCCCGCGATCATATTGACCATATAGCCGCCGTAGGAGGCGCCGAGCGCACAGGCCCGTTCCCCGTCGATCCACGGATTGGCCGCCAGCGCCGCCTGCCAGCCCTTGCGCAGGTCCTCCAGCGGGCGGTCGCCCCAGTGGTCGTTGATGGCGTCGGTGAAGGCCTGGCCATAACCCGGCGAGCCGTGGAAGTTGACCATCACCACCGCATAGCCCGCCGCCGTATAGACCTGCGGATTCCAGCGGTAGGACCAGCTTTCGGTCCAGGGCGACTTGGGCCCGCCGTGGATCAGATAGACGGCCGGATATTTGCGCCCCTCGACAAAGCCCGCGGGCTTGAACACCCATCCGTGCGTCGTCTCGTCGTTCCAGCCGGGGAAGCGGGTCTCCTCGGGACGGGGCAGGTCGATGCGGGCCAGCAGCTCGGCGTTGTGCTGCGTCGCTTGGCGCGCGGGCTGGCCGTTCTTGGCGATGAAGACCTGCGTCGGAGCCGTGAAGCTCTCATGCGCATAGGCCAGAACGCCGCCGACCTCGTCGAAGTCGCCGACCGAGCCGATGTCGGTCAGAGCCTTCACCGCGCCGGTGCGGGCGTCGATCTCAAACAGGCGGTTCTGGCCCTCGTCGGCGCCCGTGACGTAGAGCGCCCGCCCATCCGAGCGCCAGCTCAGGCCGCTGGGGCCGCGATCCCAGTTCGTCAGAGCGCGAGCGTTCGCGCCGTTCGCATCGGCCACCATAACCACCGGCTGATCGCCGCCGACGTTCTCACGCGGAGCCGCCAGCCAGGCCAGACGGCGCCCGTCGGGCGACAGGGCGGGCGCCCCGTCCGGCCCCGAATGCCCTTCGGTCAGATTGACCGGCGCGCCGCCGTCCAGGCTCAGTCGATACAGGTCGCTGTCGTTGGTGAAAGGCGCGCGGTCCGCCTGTTTGCGCGCCGCATAGATGAAGGTGCGCCCGTCGCGCGCGATGGTTAGGCTGCTTTCGCCCACGCCAATGTCGGCATCCAGCCCGGCGGTCAGGTCGCGCGGCTGGCCCTCGGCGAAACCCGAGCCGTTCAGCGGCTGCAGGAAGAGATGGCTCTGACGCCCGTCGGCCCAGCGGTCGAACACGCGCAGCGGCATCCGGTCATAGACCTGCTGCGTCGACTTGGCCCGCTCGGCCAGGCGATCCTTTGTGCAGTCCAGCGTCTCGCAGTCGGTATAGACCGACACGCCCAGCACCAGCGCCTGGCCGTCCGGCGTGAAGCGGAAACCCGACACGGACACCGGCAGGGTGGTGACCTGAGCCGCCGCCATGCCGTCGCGGTCCGCGCGCCAGACCTGGTTCGACCCGCCGCGTGCGGACATGAAATAGATCGACTGTCCGTCCGGCGCCCAGCGCGCGCCCGCGACGCCGCCGTCGGAGATCGGCAGACGACGCGCAGGCGCAGCGCCGTCGACATCGACCATCCAAAGGCCGGTCTGATTCTTGTTGCCCGCCCAGTCCGTCGTGGTGACGGCATAGATGACGCGACGCCCGTCCGGCGAGACGCGCGGGTCGCCGACGCGCTCCATCATCGCCAGATCCTTCAAGCCCAGACGATCGGACGCCGGAGCCTCGGCCGACGCCGCAGCCGCGACGGGCGCTTCGCGCGCCAGCGTCGGCGTCGCCGCCAGACCGCCCGCCAGCAACAGCATCTGGACAGCCGCCGCCGTCATCCAATGTGATCGGGTCATTACGCTACACTCCCCCATGAATGGTCAGGCTTCCTGCATAGGCGGCCCTACAGCCTGCGCCAAGCGGGATGGCGCTTGCCCGCCGCCGCCGCCTCGGCGACAAGCAGGCGATGAGTCCGGCTCCCCACATCGTCGACGTCCTGATCGCCGAGCGCGCGCCCCGGCTGACGGGATCGGCCGCATGGCCGCTGGTCCGCCCCGCCCTTTACGGCCTGCTCGACTACGCCAAGGCGCGCCGCATGGCCGACGCCATCGGCCCCATGGGCGGGCGACAGGCGCTGGACTATGTCTCGGACCTGCTGGAGTTGACGGTGTGGACGGCGCATCTGGACCGCCTGCCTGCCTCCGGCCGCTGCCTGGTGGTGTGCAACCACCCGACCGGCATCGCCGACGGCCTGGCTGTGCACGACGCCCTGCGCACGGTGCGGAACGACCTGATCTATTTCGCCAACGCCGATGCGCTGCGCGTCTCGCCGCGCCTGTCGGAGACCGTCGTCCCGGTCGAATGGGTCACGGCCAAGCGCACGCGCGAAAAGACCCGAGCCACGCTTCAGGCCGCCAAGGAGGCGTTCGAGGCTGAACGCTGCGTCGTCATGTTCCCGGCCGGACGCCTGGCCCGCGTCGGCCCGGACGGCCTGCTGACCGACCCCGAATGGGCCGCCACCGCCGCTTCGCTTGCCCGCAAATATGAGGCGCCGGTCATCCCGATCCACGTCTCTGGTCCGACCAGCCGCCTGTTCCACCTGTTCGACAAGGTGTCGCAGGAGTTGCGCGACATCACCCTCTTCCACGAACTGCTGAACAAGAAGGGCCGCGCCTTCGACCTGATCGTCGGCCGCCCCATCCCGCCGCTGGCGTTGGACATCGACGCCCAGTCCGCCACCCTGAAACTGAAAACCTTCGTCGAGCGGACCCTGGCCGCCGATCCTGACGCGACCTTCGCCTGATGACTTTCGACCTTCCCGACGCCGACGCCACCACCCGCCTGGGTGAAGCCATCGCCCCCCTGCTGACGCCGGGCGAGGCCGTCCTGCTGTACGGCCCGCTGGGCATGGGAAAGTCGACCCTGGCGCGGGGTCTGATCCGCGCCCTGACGCGCCCCGACGAGGACGTGCCGTCGCCGACCTTCACCCTTGTCCAGTTCTATGAGAGCGACCCGCCCATCGCCCATTTCGACCTCTATCGCCTCAGCCGTCCCGAAGAAGCCTTTGAGATTGGTCTGGACGAGGCGCTGGACGAAGGCTGCGCCCTGATCGAATGGCCCGAACGGCTGGGCGACGACCCCGGCCGGATGCTCGGTCCCGACCGGCTGACGATCGAAATCTCGGAACCCGCCCCTCAAGCAGCCGCCCTCCGCGAGGGCGGCGATAGGGGCCTCTCTGGAAGAGTTGCGACCGTTTCCGGCACAGGCTCGTGGGAAGCCAAACTGAAGGAACTCCATGTCTGACCGCGAAGCCCTCCGTCTCGACTTCCTGCGCTCGGCCGGTCTGGCCGAGGCCGTCCGCGCGCCCCTCCCCGGCGACGCCTCGACGCGGCGCTATGAGCGGCTGACGACGCCCTCGGGCGCCTCCCTGATGCTGATGGATCAGGCCCCCGCCGCCGAGAGCCGCCCCTGCGATCCGTCGTGGACGCCGGAACAGCGCCACGCCCACGGCTGGAACGCCGTCGCTCGCCTGTCGGCAGGCCGCATCGAGGCCTTCGCAGCCGTCGCCGACCACCTGAAGTCGCTGGGCCTATCGGCGCCCGAGATGGTCGCCGTCGACGCGCCCAACGGCCTGGCCGTGATCGAAGACTTCGGCGACGCCCTGTTCGCCCGCGTCATCAAGGACGGCGCCGACTCCGCCCCCCTTTATCGCGCCGCCGTCGAGGCCCTGGCCATCCTGCACGCCGCCCCGACGCCCGATGTCCTGACCGGCCCTGCAGGCGACTGGCCCCTGCTGACCTATGACCAGACCGCGCTGCAAGGCGGCGCCGACCTGTTCGTCGAATGGCTGCCCAAGCTGATCCCCGCCCTCAGCTTCGATGAGGCCGCCGTCACCGAATGGCGCGCGGCCTGGGCCCCAATCACGGCGGCGGGTGAGGCAGGCGCGACCGTCATGGCCCACCGCGACTATCACGCCGAGAACCTGATCCGGCTGGACGGCAGGACCGGCGCCGCCTCGGTTGGGATGATCGACTTCCAGGACGCGGTGAAGGCCCACCCGTCATGGGATCTGCATTCCCTGCTGCAGGACGCGCGCCGCGACGTGGCGCCTGAACTGGAGGCGCTCGCGCTCGACCATTATTTCACCCTGCGCCCCGAGCCCGACCGCGAGACCTTCATGGCCGCCTACGCCGGTCTGGCCGCCCTGAACGAGGCGCGCATTCTGGGCGTCTTCGCCCGCCTGATCGCCCGCGACGGCAAGCCCCGCTACGCCGCCTTCATGCCGCGCATGTGGGCGCACCTGACCGCCAATCTGAAGGCGCCGGGCCTCGACGCCGTCGCCGCCTGGATGGACCGCCATGTGCCGGAGGATCTGCGTCGATGACCGCCCCCACCACCGCCATGGTTCTCGCCGCCGGGCTCGGCACGCGGATGCGTCCGCTGACCAACGACCGGCCCAAGGCTCTGGTCGAGGTTGGCGGCAAGGCGCTGATCGACCATGTTCTCGACCGGTTGGCCGAGGCTGGCGTCACCGACGCCGTGGTCAACGTCCACTGGTTCGCCGACCGGCTGGAAAGCCATCTGGCCGCCCGCACGCGCCCGACGATCCGCATCTCCGACGAGCGCGCCGAACTGCTGGAGACCGGCGGCGGCTTGAAGAAGGCCCGTCCCCTGCTCGGCGACGATCCCGTCTTCGTCGCCAATATCGATAGCGTCTGGATCGACCGGGGCGACGCCCTTTCCGACCTGATCCGCCTGTGGAATCCCGCGCGCATGGACGCCGCCCTGCTGCTGGCCCGGCGCGAAGGCTCGATCGGCTTCGAGGGTGGCGGCGACTTCTTCCTCGGCGACGACGGCGCCCTGACCTTCCGGGGCGAGGCCGCCAGCGCCCCTTACGCCTATATGGGCGTCCACATCACCCGCCCCGACTACGCCGACCACGGCCCCGACGGCCCCTTCTCGCTCAGCCCCCTGTGGCGCGCCTCGGCCGCCGAGGGGCGCCTGTTCGGCTGCGTGCTGGACGGCGACTGGATGCATGTCGGCGACCCGCAGGCGCGCGACGCGGCCGAGGCGCGGCTGAAGGCGGAGACCTGACCATGACGGGGGGGCGCTTCGATCCGTTCGTCGGAAGCGGGCCGCGCTGGCGCGCCGTGCCCGCCTGGCGGCCCTTCCTCGAGGACCTGGCGGCAGGCGTCCTCGACTGGCTGGGCGACGCCCCACCCGAGACCCTGACCGACGCCACCATCCTGCTGCCCAACCGCCGCGCGGCCCGCGCCTTCTCCTTCGCGCTCGGCAAGCTGGCGGGCGAGCGCCCCGTGCTGCTGCCGCAGGTGCGACCGCTCGGCGATCTGGAAGAAGACGAGCCGCCCTTCGCCCCCGGCGAACTGGGTCTGGACCTGCCGCCCGCCATCGCCCCCCTGACGCGCCGCTTCGAGATGGCGCGGATGATCGCCGAAGAGTTCCAGCCGGGGATGAAGCCCCTGCGCGCGCTCGAAATGGCCGATGCGCTCGGCGCCTTTCTCGATTCCTGCCAACTGGAAGAAGTCTCCGACCTGTCGCGCGTCGCTGCGCTGGCCGAACAGGATCTGGCCGAGCACTGGCGCGAGAGCGCCCGCTTCCTCGGCCTCGCCGTCGAGGCCTGGCCCAAACGTCTGGAGGCGCTGGGACTGGTCGATCCCGCCTGGCGCCGTGCGACCCTGCTGCGTCGTCTGGCCGAGGCCTGGGACGCCCGCCCGCCGCAGGCCCCCGTCATCGCCGCCGGGTCCACCGGCACCGTTCCCGCCGCCGCAGACGTGCTGAAGGCCGTGGCCAAGGCGCCGCAGGGCGTGGTCGTCCTGCCCGGCCTCGACCTTGATCTGGCCGCCGATGCCTGGGACCGCATCGACGATCAGCACGCGCAGGCCGCGCTGAAGGCCCTGCTGACCCGCGCCGAAGTCGCACGCGAGGCCGTCGAACCGTGGTTCCAGCCATCGCTCGACCCCTCCGTGGAGGCGCGCGGTCTGGCCCGCCAGCGCCTGATCAACGAAGCCCTGCGCCCCGCCGAGGCCACCGACGACTGGCGCCGCGAGATCAAGGCCTTGCGCGCCCGCTCGGCCGAGGCCGGCCGCGCCGCCGACCCCATCGCCGAGGGCCTGTCGGGCCTGACCGTCCTGTCCGTCCGCGCCGAGGAAGAGGCGGCGACCGCCGTCGCCCTGATGATGCGCGAGAGTCTTGAGCAGCGCACGCCTGACGGCCGCCCGATCACCTGCGCCCTGGTGACGCCGGACCTGCAACTGTCGCGCCGGGTCGAGGCGCGGCTGGCGCGCTGGGGCATTGTCGCCGACTCCTCCACCGGTCAGCCGCTGTCGCGGATGACGGCGGGGGTGCTGGTCGACCTTGGCGCCCGCTTCCTGGCCGAGCCGTTGAAGCCGCAGACCCTGCTGGCCGTGCTGAAACATCCGCTGGTCCGCCTCGATCTGGGCGAGACGTCGCTCACCGGCGCCGCCGAGGCGCTGGAGGAACACGCCCTGCGCGGCCCGCGCCCTCGCCGCTGGTCCCAGTTGCAGGAACGCCTGCTGAAGGCGGCTCAGCCCCGGCGCGGCGGCCTGCCCCTGGCCGACTGGAAGCTGGCCCGGCTGAAGGGCGCGCAGGCCCTCGCCGACCGGCTGGAGGCGCTGGCGACCGCCCGCCCCTGTCCGCCGGACCAAGCCGCGCGAACCCTGACCGCCCTGATCGAGGCCTTGGCCGGTCAGAACGCCTGGGCCGGACCGGACGGCGAGGCGGCGGCCTCCCTGCTGTCGGCCCTGATCGAGGGCGGCGGTCCGCTGGGACAGACCACGCCCGCCGAGTTCGCCGACCTGATCGCCGCCTTGCTGGCCGAGACGACCGTGCGGACCGGCGGCGCCACCCATCCGTCCTTGCGCATCCTCGGCGCCATCGAGGCGCGGCTGGCGCGGGCCGACCGCATGATCCTGGCCGGGCTGGAGGAAGGCGTCTGGCCCAACGCCGCCCCGGTCGATCCCTTCCTGTCGCGGCCGATGCGCGCCGCCCTGCCCCTGCCCGCGCCCGAGCGGCGCCTGGGCCAGACGGCGCAGGACTTCGTTCAGGCCGCCTGCGCGGACGAGGCGATCCTGGTCCACTGCGAGCGGCGCGGCGGCCAGCCCGCCGTGCGCTCGCGCTGGCTGTGGCGGCTGGAGATGCTGACGCGCGGCGCCGACGCCCCGGACACTCCGGTCAAGCTCAGCGCGCCGGAGAGCGTCGCCGACTGGACCCGCGCCCTGGACGCCCCGCCGCCCGGTCCGGCCCGGCTGGCTCCGCGCCCCGCGCCCACGCCCCCGGTCGAGCGCCGCCCGCGCAGCCTCTATGTCACCGGGGTCGAGCGCTGGGTCCGCGACCCCTACGCCCTCTACGCCCGCCGCATCCTGAACCTCGAACCGATGGAGCGCCCCGGCGCCTCGGCCGAGGCCCTGGCGCGCGGCAACGCCGTGCACAAGGCCATCGAGCGCCTGACCGAGGACTGGCCCGACCTGCTGCCCGACGATCTCGACGCGGTGATCGAGCGTCTGCTGCTGGAGGAGCTGGGCGCCCACGGCTTCGAGGACGCCGCCATGGCCCGCGAGGCGCCGTTGGCGAAAAACGCCGCCCGTTGGCTGGCCGGGTTCGAGACCGAGCGCCGCGCGCGCGGCGTCGACCTGCTGATCGAGCAGCAGGGCGTATTAGAGTTTGACGCCCCTGGCGGCCCCTTCACCGTCAAGGCCTACGCCGACCGCATCGAGATCGGCGCCCTGACCGCCGCCGTCATGGACTTCAAGACCGGCCAGATTCCGACCGCCAAACAGATCAAGGCAGGCTTCGCCCCCCAGTTGACCCTGACGGGCTCCATACTGGCCGCCGGCGGCTTCAAGGAGACCAACGGCCCCGTCTCGCCGGAAGAACTGACCTATGTCCGCGTCGTCGGCCGCAAGAAGGCGGGCGAGGTCGCCGTGCGCGCGGCCGGGCCGGAGGCGCAGGCCCTGTCCGACGCCGCCCTGCAAGGCCTGATGGCCCGCGTCGCCGAGTTCGACCGGCCGGAGACGCCCTACCTCTCGTGGGCCGCGCCTCATCTGATGGGCAGCTACAGCCCCTACAACCTGCTGGCCCGCGTCTGGGAATGGCACGTCATCGGCGGCGGCGAAGAAGGAGAGGCGGAATGAACCTCCACGTCCGCGACGCCCTCAACCCCCAGACCCGCGCCGCCGACCCGGCCCGCTCGGTCTTCGTCACCGCCAACGCCGGATCGGGCAAGACCACCACCCTGGTCAGCCGGGTGGCGCGCCTGCTGCTGGGCGGCGCGGCGCCCTCGGCCATCCTGTGCGTGACCTACACCAAGGCCGCCGCCGCCGAGATGCAGGCCCGCCTGTTCGAGACGCTGGGCAAATGGGCCGTCATGGACGACGGAGAACTGTCGGCGGAACTGGCCAAGCTGGACGACGGCGACCCCGCCGCCCTCAACCCCGCCCGCCTGTCCGAGGCGCGCCGCCTGTTCGCCCGCGCGCTGGAGACGCCCGGCGGGCTGAAGATCCAGACCATCCACGCCTTCTGCGAAAAACTGCTGCGCCGCTTTCCCATCGAGGCGGGGGTGTCGCCGCGCTTCACTGTGCTGGAGAACGAGGCGGCGATCGCCCTGTCCCACGCCGCGCGCGAAGACCTGGCCCGCGCCGCCCTCGCCGACGGCGAGGGACCGATCGGCGAGGCCTACAGCCATTTCGCAGTCGAGCTGGACTGGGGTCGTTTCCAGGATCTGCTGGCCCTGATCGAGAACAAGCGCGCCGAACTGACCGACTATGTCGCCCGTGTCGCCGACGGCCGCGCGCCCGGCCCCTACGTCCTGACCGGCGCAGACCCGCAAAAGTCGCCCGAAGACATCGAGGCCGACTTCCTGCGCTGGCTGGACCGGGGCGAGGTCCGCCGCATGGCCGAGCTGATGGCCACCGGCTCCAAGACCGACAAGGATCGCGCCGCCGAACTGATCCACGCCCTCGACCACGACTGGAGCTTCCACGGCCTCGGCGTCGTCTTCCTGATCGGCTCCGGCTCGCCCCGCAAATCGATGGCGACCAAGCAGGCGCCGCCCGACGCCACAGGCTGGCTGGCCGATCTTCAGGACAAGTTCCTGGCCGCGCGCGACCAGTTGCGCGCCGCCAAGGTCGCGGGCGACACTGTCAGGCTGCTGACCCTCGCCAACGCCCACGCCGCCCTCTACGAGGCGGCCAAGACAGCCCACGGCGCGCTCGACTTCTCCGACCTGGTGGCCCGCACGGTCGAACTGCTGACCATCCGCTCGACCGCCGCCTGGGTGCTGTACAAGCTGGACGGCGGCGTCGATCACGTGCTGATCGACGAGGCTCAGGACACCGCCCCCGAACAGTGGGCCATCATGCGCGCCCTGACCGGCGAGTTCTTCACCGTCCCCGACACCGACCGCACCGTCTTCGCCGTCGGCGACGAGAAGCAGTCGATCTACTCCTTCCAGGGCGCCCGACCCGAGCGGCTGCGGCAGGAAGCGCAGGTCTACGACAGCTTGATCACCGGCGCGGGCGGCGCGTTCGAGGGCGTGCCGCTGGAGACCTCCTACCGCTCGACCGAGGCGGTGCTGTCGTTCGTGGACGAAGTCTTCGCTACGCCCGAACGCGCTCGCGCACTGGTCGGGGAGACGGGCGAGATTCCCCACCACACCGCCGCCCGCACCGGCCAGCCCGGCGCCGTCGAACTGTGGCCCCTGTTCGTGGAGGAAGCCCCGCCCGAGCGCGACGCCTGGACCGATCCCGTCGATCAGGAAGGAACCGCCAGCGCCCGCAAACGCATGGCTCAAACGCTCGCCCTCGAGATCAAGCGCCAGGTCGAGACCGGCGCCGTCGTCTTCGCCAAGGACGGGACGCCGCGTCCCTGTGGGTACGGAGACTTCCTGATTCTGGTCCGCCGCCGCGACGCGACGTTCGAGGAGATCATCCGCGCCCTGAAGGCGGCGGGCGCGCCGGTGGCGGGCGCCGACCGGCTGAAACTGTCTCAGCACATCGTCTTCGACGACCTGAAGGCCCTGGCCCGCTTCGCCCTCTTCCCCGGCGACGACCTGACCGTGGCCGAGGTGCTGCGCGGCCCCTTCTGCGACGTGGACGAGGGCAGCCTGTTCGAGCTCGCGGGCCGCGAGAAGCGCGACGGCCTGTGGCGCGAACTGAAGCGCCGGGCGGACGAACGGCCCGAATGGGGCCGAGCGCTGGACCTGCTGCGCACGGCGCGCGGCGCCCGCGACCTCGATCCGTTCGGCTTCTTCTCCCGCCTGCTGAACCGGGTCGATGCGACCGGCCAGTCAGGTCGCGCCCGCATCCTGACGCGGCTGGGGCGTGAGGCCGAGGAAGCCGTCGACGAGACCCTCAATCAGGTGCTGGCCGCCGAGGGGCGCGGCGGGACCGATCTGGAGACCTGTCTCGCCCTGCTGGAAGCCGCCGACGTCGAGGTGAAGCGCGAACTGGAAGGCCCGCGCGGCGAGGTCCGCGTCATGACCGTCCACGGCGCCAAGGGGCTGGAGGCGCCGGTCGTCATCCTGCCCGACACGACGATGAAGGCGAAGGCGCAGGGGCCGTCCCTGATGCCCGTCCCGCTGGAGGGCGGCGCCGAGGCCTGGCTGATGTGTCCCGGTTCGTCGAAGGAGGACTGCCCCGTCTCGGCCGACGCTCGCGCGGCGCGTGAGGCGCGGGTCGGCGATGAATCTCTGCGCCTGCTCTACGTCGCCCTGACCCGCGCGCGGGACCGGGTGATCGTCATGGGACGCGGCTCGAAACGCGCGCCCGAGGCCGGGGACTGGTGGTCGGTGATTGAAGAAACCTTCGACCGGCTGGGCGATCAGGTGCGCGAACTGGACGGCGACGTGCGTCGCTACGGCGCCGATCCCGACAGTCTGCCCGCCGCCGTCGCTGCTGCCCAAATGCGCGCGGTGGCCCCCGCCTGGGCGGGGACCAACCCGCCGCGCGACGCCGCCGCCCGCTTCGCCTCGCCCTCGTCGATGCAGGAGCAGAAGCGCATCCCCGCCCCGTCGCCCCTGGCGCGCGGCGAAGGCCCAAGTTCGGGGGTGGGCGCCGGGCTGGGCCGCTTCCGGCGCGGCGACCTGATCCACCGCCTGCTGGAGCGTCTGCCTGAACTGCCCTCGCACGACCGCCCAGACGCCGCGCACCGGATGCTGGCGCGCGAGCGCGACCTGAGCGAGGACCAGCGCGCCGAAATGATCGCCGCCGCCTTCGGCGTTCTGGACGACGCCCGCTTCGCCCCCGTCTTCGGCCCCGGCAGCCGCGCTGAGGTCGCCCTGACCGGGACCGCCCCCGACCTGCCCAGCGGGGTCTCGATCTCAGGCCGCATCGACCGACTGGTGATTACGCCCGAGCGCGTGCTGGTGATCGACTTCAAGTCCAACCGCCCCGCGCCCGACCACGTCGAGGACGCCGATCCGGCCTATATTCTGCAGATGGCCATCTACGTCGCCGTCCTGCGCCGCCTCTATCCCGAGCGCGCGGTCGAGGCGGCCCTGGTCTGGACCGACGGACCGAAGCTGATGGCGGTCCCGCAACGCCTGATGGACGCCGCTCTCGAAAATGCGCGTTGATTTGTCGGGGATTCGCACCCACATCTGTGGCCGAACGCTGACGCTACCGTCAGCGCGCGATTATCAAATGCGCTCAAGCAGCGAGCCGCCGCGCGGCGAGCGATAGCGCTCTTAAGGAGATCATTCATGGCGACTGTGAAAGTCACCGACGACAGCTTCGACGCCGACGTCCTGAAGTCCTCGACCCCCGTGCTGGTGGACTTCTGGGCCGAGTGGTGCGGCCCCTGCAAGCAGATCGGCCCGGCGCTGGAGCAGATCGCCGACGAACTGGCGGGCAAGGTCACGGTGGCCAAGGTCAACATCGACGACAGCCCCATGGTCCCGTCCAAGATGGGCGTGAAAGGCATCCCGACCCTGATGCTGTTCAAGGACGGCCAGATGACCTCGATGAAGGTCGGCGCCATGCCCAAGGGCAAGATCGTCGAATGGCTGGCCGAAGCCGGCGTGAAGGCGGACTGACACGACATTCTCCCTCCCCTTCATGGGAGGGTGGTTGAGGCCGTCAGGCCGAAACCGGGTGGGGGCGGCGCCGCGAACGGGGCGCCGCCTTTTCCATGCCCACCCTGCGAGAGCCTATTGCGGCCAGGTCTCGCGGCTGGCGCCCAGCACCTCGCCCGCCAGATAGAGCGAACCGCAAATGACCACCCTTCCGGCGCCCAGGGCCAGGGCGCGGTCCAGCGCGGCGTCCACCGATTCAACCGCCATGGCGCCGAAACCCCGTCCCTGCGCGACGGCGGCCAGGGCCTTCGGCTCGGCGGCCGTACCCTCGAAGCCGACGGTGAAAACCTGGGCGTCGATCCCCTTCAGGGCCTCGAAGAAGCCGCCGGCGTCCTTGTTGGCCAGGATGCCGACGATCAGGGCCGTGGGGCGCGGCGCCCGCGCCTGGCGGTCGGACAGGGCGCGGGCCAGGGCGCGGGCGGCGTGCGGGTTGTGGCCGCCGTCCAGCCACAGTTCGGCGTCGGCCTTCTGGGCCTTGTCGGCATAGGGGCCGGCCGTCAGCCGCTGCATCCGCGCGGGCCAGCGCACGGCCTTCAGTCCCTCGGCGATGGCGGCTTCGGGCAGGTCCAGCTCCAGCGCGGCGGCGATGGCCACGCCCGCATTGTCGAACTGGTGGGCGCCCGGCAGCGCAGGCGCGGGCAGGTCGAGGAACCGCTCCTGATCCTGATAGACGAGGCCGCCGCGTTCGGCCCAGGCGTCGAAGTCGACGCCCATGACGGTCAGGGGCGAGCCGACCTCGGCCGCACGGCGCGCGATCACCGCCATGGCCGCCTCGGACTGGCGCGCCACGACGCCGCGTGCGCCCGCTTTCAATATGCCCGCCTTCTCGCCCGCCACGCCCTCAATGGTCGTGCCCAGAAACTCGGCGTGGTCCAGATCGACAGGCGTTATGACGCTGAGCAGGGGCCGGGCGATGACGTTGGTGGCGTCCAGCGATCCGCCCAGGCCGACCTCGATGATCGCCAGGTCGGCAGGGGTCTCGCTCATGGCCAGAAGGCCCGCCGCCGTGGTGCTTTCGAACACCGTGGCTTCGCCGCCCGTATCAGCCATGGCCGCCTCGACCCGATCGAGGATGGCGTTCAGGGCGTCGTCGCTGATCAGCGTCCCGGCCAGTCGGATACGCTCGTTGAACCGCACCAGATGCGGCGAGGTGTAGGCGTGGACGCGCAGACCCGCCGCCTCGGCGATGGCGCGGATCAGGGCGACCGTCGAGCCCTTGCCGTTCGTGCCCGCGACATGGACCACCGGCGGCAGCCTGTCCTGCGGATTCCCGAGCGCCTCGCACAGGGCCCGCATCCGATCCAGCGACAGGTCGATGCGCTGGGGATGCCGGGCGCGCAGGCGTTCCGAGATCGGGTCCATGGGGACTGGCTTTACGCCGCCTTCTGCTTCTGGGCGGTTCCGCTCATCAGCATGGACAGGATCAGGCCCAGCGTGGTCGGCAGGTCGCCGCGCGACACCACCTTATCCACCATGCCCTTGTCCTTGAGGTATTCGGCGCGCTGGAAGCCCGGCGGCAGTTTCTCGCGGATGGTGGTCTCGATCACGCGCGGACCGGCGAAGCCGATCAGGGCGCCCGGCTCAGCCAGGTGGACATCGCCCAGCATGGCGTAGGAGGCCGTGACCCCGCCCGTAGTCGGGTCGGTCAGCACCACGACGTAGGGCAGCTTGGCCGCCTTCACTTCCTGAACGGCCAGGGTGGTGCGGGCCATCTGCATCAGGCTGAGGGCGCCTTCCTGCATCCGCGCCCCGCCGGCGGCTGTGTAACAGACGAAGGGAACATTGCGCTTCACCGCCTCGCGCGCGGCGGCGATGAAAGCCTCGCCCGCCGCCATGCCCAGCGAACCGCCCATGAAGGTGAAGTCCTGAACGATGACCACGGCGGGGACGCCGCCGATGCGGCCATAGCCGATGGCCATGGTGTCCTTGCGGCCCGCCGCCTTGCGCGCCGCCGACAGGCGGTCGCGGTAGGGCTTGCCGTCCGAGAACTTCAGCGGATCTTCGGGCACGTCGGGCGTGTCGATGGCCTCATACAGGCCGTCGTCGAAGGTGGCCTTCAGGCGCGTCGGCGCGTTGATCCGCATGTGACGGCCCGACGGCGTGACCCACAGGGCCGCCTCCAGGTCCGAGCGGAACAGCATCTCGCCCGTGTCCGGGTCCTTGACCCACAGATTGTCCGGCGTGTCGCGCGGGCTGACGATCTTGCGCACGCCCGGCGCGAAACGCGACAGCCAACCGCCGCGCGGCTTGTTCTCGGGATTCTTATCGACCATGGGCGGGCCTTTAGACGGTTTCCGCGAGGAAAGCACTATTTTGGGGCGCATTCGCCCGTGCGGTTTTCACCGCATCGGACAGCGCCTTCACCTTGGCCAGAACGCGCGGGACAGCCGGTTCGTTCGCCTCAAGGGCGGCGGCGACTTCGTTCACGAAAACCGAACCGGCGACGACGGCGTCGGCGACGCGGGCGATCTCGGCGGCGCGTTCGGGCGTGCGGACGCCGAAGCCGACCGCAACCGGCAGGCCGGAGGCGCGGCGCACGCGCTCGACGGCGGGCGCCACTTCGGCGGCGACGGCCTCCTTCACCCCAGTCACCCCGGCGACCGAGACGTAGTAGACGAAGCCGGACGTGCCCTCGGCGATGACTTTCAGCCGGTCGTCATCGGAGGTCGGCGTGGCCAGGCGGATCAGGGAGACCTCGGCCGCGTCCATGGCGGCGGCCAGCGGCCCGGCCTCTTCCGGCGGACAGTCGACGACGATGATGCCGTCCACCCCGGCCTCGGCCGCATCGCGGGCGAAGACCTCATAGCCGTAGGATTCCACCGGGTTCAGATAGCCCATCAGGATCAGCGGCGTGTCCTGATCGACCTTGCGGAAGTCGGCCACGAGGTCGAGCGTGCCGCGCAGGGTCATCCCCGCCTTCAGCCCGCGCAGGGCGGCGCGCTGGATCGGCGGCCCCTCGGCCATAGGGTCGGAGAAGGCCAGGCCCAGTTCGATCAGATCGGCCCCGGCGGCAGGCAGGCCCTTCAGGATTTCCAGCGCCTCGTCCCGGCTGGGATCGCCGGTCATGACATAGGGGACGAAACCGGCCCGGTTCTCAGCCTTCAGCTTGGCGAAGCGGGCGTCGATGCGTGCAGTCGTCATTGCGGCAGGGTTCCCGCGACCGGCGAGGCCGGGCCCGAGGTGCAGACGTCGCCCGGAATGACGGCGAAGCCCAGATAGCCCGGCGCCGTCGCCTCTGCCGGTTTGCTCTCGTCGTAGAAGGCGATCATCTGCAGGCCGTCGCAGCCGCCGCCCTCGCGGCGCCGCACGAAGATGACGCGGTTGTCGTCGCCGTCCGCCGCCAGCCAGTTCAGCGAGGCCAGATGTTCCGTATAGGCGTCGGCCAGGGCGCCGATCTGGTCCAGTTGCGCCGTCACGCAGAAGGCCGGGCTGCGCAGCAGTCCGCCGCAGTCGGCCGCCTCCGTCGCCGGAGGCAGGACCGGCATTCCTGTCGCCGCCGGGCCGGGCGGGACGGTCGGCGCCGTCTGCACCGGCGCCTGGGGGGCGGGCGCCGCGGTGTTCTGCGCCAGGGTCAGGGTCGGAGAAAAGGCCGCCATGGCGGCGGCGATCAGCAGGGTCTTCATCATCACAGCTCCACGCCCAGATGCTGGGCCACGGTGTTGATATCCTTGTCGCCCCGGCCGGACAGGACGATGACCAGATCGCCCTCCTTGCCGAGTTCCCGGGCCACCTCGCCGGCGCGCGCCAGGGCGTGCGACGACTCCAGCGCCGGGATGATGCCTTCCAGTTCGCACAGGGTCTGGAACGCTTCCAGCGCCTCATCATCGGTCGTCGACAGATATTCGCCCCGGCCCAGGTCGTGCAGCCAGGCGTGTTCCGGCCCCACGCCCGGATAGTCGAGCCCGGCCGAGATGGAGTGGCCCTCCAGAATCTGACCGTCCGCATCCTGAAGCAGATAGGTGCGGTTGCCGTGCAGCACGCCCGAGCGCCCGCCCTTCAGGCTGGCGGCGTGGGCGGGGGTGTCCAGACCGTGGCCCGCCGCCTCGACCCCGATCAGACGAACAGCCTCGTCCTCAATGAAGGGATGCATGGCGCCGATGGCGTTCGATCCGCCGCCGATGCAGGCCATGACGGCGTCGGGCAGGCGACCGATCTGACGCTGGGCCTGCGCCTTGATCTCCTTGCCGATCACCGACTGGAAGTCGCGCACCATCGCCGGATAGGGCGCCGGGCCCGCCGCCGTGCCGATGATGTAATAGGTGTCGGCGACATTGGTGACCCAGTCGCGCATCGCCTCGTTCATGGCGTCCTTCAGCGTCGCCGCCCCCGCCGTCACCGCCGAGACCTCGGCGCCCAGCAGCTTCATGCGGAAGACGTTCGGCTGCTGCCGGGCCACGTCGACAGCGCCCATGTAGACAGTGCAGGGCAGGCCGAAACGGGCGCAGACGGTGGCCGAGGCGACCCCGTGCTGACCGGCGCCGGTCTCGGCGATGATGCGCGTCTTGCCCATGCGGCGGGCCAGCAGAATCTGGCCCATGCAGTTGTTGATCTTGTGCGCGCCGGTGTGGTTCAGGTCCTCGCGCTTCAGCCAGATCTTGGCGCCGCCGAAATGCTCGGTCAGCCGTTCGGCGAAATAGAGCGGGCTGGCGCGGCCGACGTAATGCTCCAGATAGCCGTCCAGTTCGGCCTGAAAGCTCGGATCCGCCTTGGCCGCCTTATAGGCCGCGTCCAGCTCGTGGATCAGCGGCATCAGCGTCTCGGGCACGAAGCGACCGCCATAGGGACCGAAACGCCCTTCGGCGTCGGGCCAGGCGTAGGAATTCGATAGGGCGTTCACGGTCTGGGGCACACGAAAGTCTTCAGGGAGGAAGGCGACGAAATCAGGACCGCGATGCGGCGTTCAGAAAAGCTTTGATCAGGGCTGGGTCCTTAACACCCGGCGCGCTTTCAACGCCAGAGGAGACATCAACCATCGGCGCCCCTGAAATCCGCACCGCTTCGGTGAGATTTTCCGCAGACAGCCCGCCCGCGAGGAACCAGTTTGCCGCAAGCGCCCGGTTCTGCATCAGCCTCCAGTCGAACGACGCCCCCACGCCGCCGGGCAGATCGGCCCCTTTCGGCGGCTTGGCGTCGAACAGCAGATGGTCGGCGACGCCGGTCCAGTCGGCGACGCCGGCGAAGTCCGCTTCGTCCCGGATCGGCAGGGCCTTGATGACCCCCGCCCCCGTCAACCGCCGCGCCTGCGCCGCGCGCTGCGGCGTCTCATGGCCATGAAGCTGGATGAAGTCGGGCCGCAAGATCAGGGCGACTTCGCTCAGCAGGGCGTCGTCGGGATCGACCAGAACGGCCACCACCTTCGCTTTTCCGCGCGCCCGGTCGAACAGGGTGGCGGCGTGCAGCGGCGGGATGTGGCGCGGGCTCTTGGGAAACACCACCGCCCCGACAAAGGCCGCTCCGCCGTCCAGCGCCGCATCCAGCGTATCCGGCGTCGTCAGGCCGCAGATCTTGGTTAGGGTCATGACAGGGAGGTGCGCGACTGTGGGGAAGAGGTCAAGCACGCCCAGCCCCTTTCCTTAGGCGAAGATCGAAGCGATCTCATCCTCGTTCAGCAGCCGCCACGCACCCGGCGCCAGATCATCGCCCAGCGTCAGCCCGCCCAGCCGCTCGCGATGCAACGCCTCGACGTGATTGCCCGCCGCCGCGAACATCCGGCGCACCTGATGATAGCGCCCTTCCGTCACCGTCAGCAGGGCCTCGGTCGGCGACACGACCTCCAGCCCGGCGGGCGCCAGGGGCTTGTCCTCACCCTCCAGCACCAGTTCGCCCGAGGCGAACAGCGCGCCCTCCGTCCCGTTCAGCGGCCGCGCCAGCGTCGCGCGATACACCTTGGCCACCTGGCGCTTGGGGCTGATCACCCGGTGCAGCAGGTCGCCGTCGTCGGTCAGCAGCAGCAGACCCGAGGTCTGCTTGTCCAGCCGCCCGATGGTCGAGATCGCCGGGTCGCGCCGCCGCCAGCGGTCGGGCAGGACATCATAGACCAGCGCCCCGTCCTCCTTGTGCGAGCACGTCATGCCCAGCGGCTTGTTCAACAGGATGACGAGGCCCGGCACAGGATCCAACGGCTCGCCGTCGATCTCCATGCGGCTCGGCAGGTCTGGCGTCACCGGAATGCGCCTGGACACGTCAGTCAGATCGGCGCCGTCCAGCACGATGCCGCCCGCCTTGCCCAGCCGGGCCATCTCGGCCCGCGAGCCGTAACCCATCGAGCCCAACAGCTTGTCCACGCGGGATGTAGGAACTTTGCCCGCCACTATTTCACCGCCTCGAAAATCTTGTAGCCGCCCTGATCCAGGACCATCCGCACCCGCTTGAAGGCCACGTCCAGTTCGGCCTCATAGGGCAGATGGCGGTTGGCGACGATCCAGGCGGTCCCGCCCTTCCTCAGCATCTCGGCCGCCTTGCGGATGAAGGCCTGACCCAGCCGCCGGTCCTCGGCGCCGCCGTCGTGGAAGGGCGGATTGCTGACGATGAAATCCAGGTCGCCCGCCGCCTCCAGCGTCCGCACATCGGCCCAGCCGAAGCTGGCGCGCGTATCTTCGACATTGCGCTTCGCCGCCTCGACCGCGCGCCGGTCGATGTCGACCAGCCGCAGGGCCGTCACGGCGGGCGCGCGCAGCACCACCGTCGACAGCGCCCCGAAACCGCAGCCCAAATCGGCGCCCGCCCCCTTCAGCGGCGGCAACACCTGCGCCAGCAGCGCCGTGCCCGGATCGATCCGGTCCCAGGCGAAGACGCCCGGCTGGGACCAGGCCTCCAGCCCCGGCACCACGCGCGGCGCGCCCGCCTCGATGGCGGCGTCCAGCCCCTCGACCGTCTCGGGCCGGATGACGATGCAGCGGCGATGATGCGCCTTGGCCGTCTCAGCGACCTCAAGTCCGAAGCCCTTCAGCTCCTTGCCCAGCCGCGAACCGCCCTTGTCCTTGGGCGCCATGACGTCCAGCCGCCCGCCGGGCTTCAGCGCCTTCAGCGCCAGCGCCAGCGTATAGCGCCGCTCAACCGCGCCCGGCGGCGCGTAGAGCATCACCCCGTCGACCGAGCCGGGCGCGACCATCTCCAGCGCGCTCGAGCCGGGGATCAGGGGCGAGGTCTGGGTCGCCGTTGCGGGTGGATCGAACACGGCGGGCGGGCGGCCGTAGAGAAGCATGGTCATCCCCCGCCTATAATCCCTTCCCCCCTCGCCCGAGAAGCCGCCCGCGCCTAAGCTGTCGTCCATGCCCGAATTACCCGAAGTCGAAACCGTCCGTCGCGGCCTTCAGCCCGTGCTGGAAGGCGCCCGCCTGAGCGCGCCGCGCCAGAACCGGCCGGACCTGCGCTTTCCCTTTCCCGAACGCTTCGTCGAGCGGCTGGACGGGGCCACGGTGCTGCGGCTGGACCGGCGGGCGAAATATCTGCTGTTTCCCCTGTCGACCGGCGAGACCTGGATCACGCACTTAGGAATGACCGGCCGCTTTACTCTGGAAGGCGTCGCCCCCGGCCTGTTCGAGACGGACGCCCCAGTCGTCGGCAAGCATGAGCATATGAGCCTGACGGCTGATCGCAGCGGCGTGCTGACGCGACTGGGCTACGCCGATGCGCGACGCTTCGGCTTCATGGGCCTGATCCCGACCGAGGCGGTCGAGGGCCACGCCTGGTTCGCCAAACTGGGACCAGAGCCGCTGGGCAACGCCTTTTCGGGCGCCCATCTGGCCGAGACCTTCGCGGGCAAGGCGCAGAACATCAAGGTCAGCCTGCTGGACCAGAGCATCGTGGCGGGTCTGGGCAATATCTATGTGTGCGAGGCCCTTTATCGGGCCCGCATCTCGCCCCTAACGGCGGCGGGCAAGGTCAGCCGCCCCCGGCTGGAGCGGCTGGCGGTCGAGGTTCGCGACGTCCTAGCCGACGCCATCGCGGCGGGCGGCTCGACCCTGAAGGACTTCGCCAATGTCGAGGGCGGACAGGGCTATTTCCAGCACCGTTTCGACGTCTATGGCCGCGAGCATGAGCCGTGCCGCACCGAGGGCTGTCGCGGCGTGGTGAAGCGCATCGTGCAGGGCGGCCGCTCGACCTTCTTCTGTCCGGTTTGTCAGAAGGGGTGAGGGGTGTTCCTGTGAGCCGCCCGAGGCGCTAGACCTGCCCCGAACGAGTTGAGAGGAGCGCCTGATGGCCGACGCCTATTCCACCCTGCTGATCGAACGCTGCGCGGACGGCTATGCGGTCGTCACCCTGAACCGGCCCGAGGCGCTGAACGCGCTGAACACCACCCTGACCGGCGAACTGGGCGACTTCCTCGAGAGCGTGGCCGATGACGACAGCGTCCGCTGCATCGTCCTGACCGGCTCGGCCAAGGCCTTCGCGGCCGGCGCCGACATCAAGGAGATGGCGGATCAGGCCTATGCCGACATGTACCGCGGCAACTTCTTCGCTCGCGCGCACGACCGGGTGGCGAACTTCAGGAAGCCGATCATCGCGGCGGTGTCGGGCTATGCCCTGGGCGGCGGCTGCGAGCTGGCCATGCTGTGCGACTTCATCATCGCCTCGGACACGGCGAAATTCGGCCAGCCCGAGATCAACCTGGGCGTGGCGCCCGGCATCGGCGGCTCGCAGCGCCTGACGCGCGCCGTGGGCAAGGCCAAGGCGATGGACATGTGCCTGACCGGCCGGATGATGGACGCCGCCGAGGCCGAACGCTCGGGTCTGGTGTCCCGCGTCGTCGCCGCTGACGCTCTGCTGGACGAGGCGCGCGCCGCCGCCGCCAAGATCGCCGGACAGTCGATCCTGGCCGTCATGGCCAATAAGGAACTGGTCAACGCCGCCTTTGAGACCACCCTGGCGCAAGGGGTGGTGTTCGAGCGTCGCCTGTTCCACTCCCTGTTCGCCTTCGACGACCAGAAGGAGGGCATGGCCGCCTTCGTCGAGAAGCGGAAGCCCGCCTTCACCGGCCGCTGAATCCATGTCGGGGCCGGATGAAACGAGGCGCAAACCCCGGCCCCGACTCAATTCCCGCCGGATCGCGTTGACCGTTCGGGGGCTTTCCGCTATAGCCGCCCGCTCTTGAGATTTTCTCGCCGTGGACGTGTGGTTTACGGCGTTTTCGTTCGAAGGTTTTTACCCGATGGCCAACAATGCAGGCGCCCGCAAGGCGATCCGCAAGATCGAAGCGCGGACCGAAGTGAACAAGGCCCGCCGCACCCGCGTTCGCACCTACCTGCGCAAGTTCCAGGAAGCCGTCACGGGCGGCGACGTGGAAACCGCCAAGGCTGCGTTCATCACCGCCCAGTCGGAACTTATGCGCGCCGTGTCCAAGGGCGTGGTTCACAAGAACACCGGCTCGCGCAAGGTCAGCCGTCTGGCCGCCCAGCTGAAGAAGCTGTCGGCCGCCTGATTTCGCACGGGCGCTCGGACAGGTCTTCACGGCTTCGTCAAACGACGCAATGCGACGGCTACGGAAGGCCCTTAACAGGCATTTCGTAAAAGAATGTAAGAATTTCAACGGCGAGGAAGCGCAAGCTCCCTCGCCGTCTTGCTGTCCGCCTCTAAGTCATGCTTGCCGATTCCAGTTATTGATTGAGGCGAAATCGCCATTTTCCTAAGCCCTGCCGGGGTTTGCTGGAGTCAATCAATTTAAGTGCGAATCTCGACTCGAATCAGCGTTGATCTCCGCCGTTCCGGGGGTAAGTTGAGGGGGTAACGCACTTCCGTCCTTTCTGGATGAAGACGAGGGAAATCAATGATTTCTCCCGGCGCGAGATGTCTGTCTGTGAGTACGACCCCGCTTGCGAAGCCCGGCTTCGCGAGACGAGAGAAGTCGTCCCCGGACCTCGTCTCGAAGGGCGTTCGTCGGTGATAACTCTTGTGGCGGGTGTTCTTCATGATCGGGGGCGTGGCGATGGCGGGTATGACGGATCCCAACCGTATCTGGACTGAGGCGGCGGACCGCCTGAAGGCTGAGATCGGCGACGGACCCTTCAGCAGCTATATCGCGCCTTCGGCGGTGCGCGTGGACTCCCAGGGCAATCTGATCCTGGTGACCCCGACCGCCTATGCGCGCGACTGGGTGCGCAAGAACGCCCTGCGCCGGATGAACGAGCTGTGGCTGGGCCTGGACGGCCTGTCGCGCCGTCTGGAGGTCCGTTGCCGCGCCGAGATGGGCTCCGTGCCCCCGGCCTCGGCCTCGCGTGAAGCCCCGCGCCTGTCCTCGATCAGCGCCGCGCCTGCGGCCGCCCCGACCGCACCCGCCTTCGCTCCGGCCACCGACGGCGCCCGCGCCGTGCGCGCTGCGGGCCTGCAGGAGCGCCTGACCTTCGACAGCTTCGTCGAGGGGCACGGCAACGCCTTCGCCCTGGCCATCGCCAAGCAGGTGGCGTCCTGGGCCGACGGCCACTTCAACCCCGTCTTCTTCTGCGGCCCCTACGGCTACGGCAAGACGCACCTGCTGAACGCCATCGCCTGGGAGGCGCAGCGCCTGCGCCCGGACGCCAAGGTGGTCTATCTGACCGCCGAACGCTTCCTGTCGACCTTCGTGCGCGCCATGCAGGACCGCTCGACCGCCGCCTTCAAGGAAAGCCTGCGCTCAGCCGACATGCTGCTGCTGGACGACGTCCAGTTCGTGGGCGGCAAGGCCTCGACCCAGGAAGAACTGCTGAACACCCTCACGGCCCTGATCGAGGACGGCAAACGCATCGTCCTGTCGGCCGACCGCGCGCCGGTAGCCCTGACCGACGTCGAGCCGCGCCTGCGCAGCCACCTGGCCGCAGGCCTGACCTGCCCGGTCGAGGCGGCCGATCGCGACCTGAAGGTCGCCGTCGCCCAGTCGCGCCTGAACGCCCTGGCCAAGCTGGGCGTCGTCACCGGCGAGGCCCGTCCCGAGGTGCTGGAACATCTGGTGGACCGCACCCCCGGCTCGATGCGCGAACTGGAAGGCGCCGTTAACACCCTGGCCGCCGTGGCCGGAAGCCGCCTGTCGGCCCTGACCGTCGAGGAAGTCCAGACCCTGCTGGGCGCCGCCCTGCGCACGGGTCCTGAGCGCCGCATCACCGTGGACGAGATCCAGAAGACGGTGGCGGAACACTTCAACCTGAAACAGGCCGACCTGCTGAGCGAGCGCCGCACCCGCGCCATCGCCCGCCCTCGTCAGATCGCCATGTATCTGTGCAAGCAGCACACGACGCGCTCTTACCCCGACATCGGCCGCCGCTTCGGCGGGCGCGACCACACCACCGTCCTGCACGGGGTCCGCAAGATCGAAGAGCTGATGCCCAAGGACGACCAGATCGCCCGCGACGTCGAGGCCCTGACGCGTAAACTGCGCGGGTAAGCTGAGCGACCAAACCCTTTCCTTCGTCATCCTCCGGCTTGACCGGAGGACCCAGCGGCGCCGAAGGCGATCTTGGCCGCAAGCGTCGTGCGCGCGTCTTTCGCGCTGACGCGCACCGCTGGGTCCCCCGGTCTGCGCCGCTCCGCAGCTTGCCGGAGAATGACGGAAAGAGAATCCACCCTGTGGAAATCGGGGGCAAGCGCCTCTGCCCGTTGCCCCTTTCGCTCAATGCGCTAGTGTTCCCGCCCATATTTACGGCGGCGCTGCTTCGACAGGGCCGCGACCGGGCGAGACCATATGCAGCTGACCATCGAACGTTCCGCGCTTCTTCGGGCCCTGGGGCACGTCCAGAGCGTGGTCGAGCGTCGCAACACCATTCCGATCCTGTCCAACGTGTTGCTGAGCGCCGGGCGCGACCGCCTGTCGTTCGCCGCCACCGACCTGGACATGGAGATGGTCGACGAGGCCGAGGCCCAGGTGAACGTCGAGGGCCAGATCACCGCCCCGGCCCACACCCTGTATGAAATCGTGCGCAAGCTGCCGGACGGCGCCGAGGTGTCGCTGACCTATTCGGGCGACGATCCGCGCCTGGTGGTGGCGGCGGGCCGGTCGCGCTTCAACCTGCCGGTGCTGCCGGCGGGCGACTTCCCGGTCATGTCGACCGAGGCGTCGGGCGCGCGCTACACCCTGCCCAAGGAAGACCTGGCGCGCCTGATCGACAAGACGCGCTTCGCCGTCTCGACCGAAGAGACCCGCTACTATCTGAACGGCCTTTATCTGCACACCGTGGCCGACGGCGGCATTCCGCTGCTGCGCGCCGTGGCCACGGACGGTCACCGCCTGGCCTTGGCCGAAACCCCGGCGCCGGAAGGCGCGGCGGGCGGCCCCGGCGTCATCGTGCCGCGCAAGACGGTGGATCAGGTCCGCCGCCTGCTGGACGACGGCGCCGGCCCGGTCGAGGTCCAGGTCTCGGCCCAGAAGATCCGCTTCGAGTTCGGCGAGGCCAGCCTGACCTCCAAGGTCATCGACGGCGCCTTCCCCGACTATCTGCGCGTCATTCCCAAAGGCAACGACAAACAGGCCGACATCGACAACAGCCTGTTCGCCAAGGCCGTGGACCGCGTGGCCACAATCTCGGCCGAGAAGAGCCGCTCGGTGAAGCTGGCCTTCGACAACGACCGGGTGAAGCTGACCGTCCGCAACATGGAGGCCGGTCAGGCCGAGGAAGAAGTCGAGATCGGCTATTCCGACGAGCCGTTCGAAATCGGCTTCAACGCCCGCTACCTGCTGGACGTCGCCGGCCAGATCACCGGCGAGACCGCCCACTTCAAGTTCGCCGATCCCGCCAGCCCGACGCTGGTCCTCGACCCGGCCGACGTGGGCGTCCAGTACGTGCTGATGCCGCTGCGGGTGTAGGGCTAGCCGGTGCTGCCCCCTCTTCCGCTCATCCCGGCGGACGCCGGGACCCAGTGAGAACCGGGGACGGTCGGCCGGATGTTCTACGTCTACATTCTGGCCAGTCGCCGCAACGGCACGCTCTATACCGGCTCTACGGATGACTTGCTGAAACGGGTCGCCGAGCATCGCGAGAAGCTGCGCGACGGGTTCGCCGCCCGCTACGCTGTCTCTCGTTTGGTTTGGTATGAGGCTCATAACAGTCGAGAGACCGCCTTTCTTCGCGAGCGACGCATCAAGGAATGGCGGCGCGAGTGGAAGCTGGACCTGATCGAGCGTATGAACCCTGAATGGGCTGATCTGTTCGAGACGCTCCTTTGAACCGCGCCGCTTGCGGCCAAAGCACTGGGTCCCGGCGTCCGCCGGGATGAGCGGATAGATTGAGCCTCACCTCCCTCGCCCTCACCGACTTCCGCTCTTACGCGGGCGCGACCCTGCCGGTTTCCGGCGGGACGGTGGTGCTGCATGGGCCGAACGGGGCGGGCAAGACAAATCTGCTGGAGGCGATCAGCCTGCTGACCCCCGGCAAGGGGCTGCGCGGGGCGACGGCGGCCGAGATGGGGCGGCGCGAGCCGGGCGAGGCGCTGGGACGTGCCTGGGCCGTGGCGGCGACGCTGCAGGCAGCCGACGGCGACGAGGTTCGCCTCGGCACCGGCGTCCAGACGATGGGGCCATCGGCGCGGCGGATTGTGCGTATCGACGGCGAGACGGCGCCGCCGGGACGGCTGCTGGACCATCTGCGCCCGGTCTGGGCCACGCCTGAGCAGGACCGACTGTTCTCAGACGCTCGGGCCGAGCGTCTTCGTTTTTTCGACCGTCTGGTCTTCGCCGCCCATCCTGACCACGCCGCTGTCGTCTCGACCTATGAAAAGGCCCTGCGCGAGCGGCTGCGTCTGCTGACGGATGAGACGCGCCCCGCCGATCCCCTGTGGCTGGACGCGCTGGAGGCCCGCTTGGCCGAGAGCGGCGCGCGCGCTGCGATGGCGCGCGCGACGGCGTTAAAGGAGCTTCAGTCCGGGATCGACGCCCGAGCCGACCGCCCCTTCCCTCAAGCCGATCTGGGGCTGGCCGGTCCGGCCGAAGAGATGGCGGCGGCGGGGGCGGATGAGGCCGACATCGTCGAGGCGCTGGGCGAAGGCCTGATGCGCGCCCGCGTCCGTGACGCCGCCGCCGGACGCAGCCTGTTCGGCCCGCACCGCTCGGACCTCACCGCCCTGCACCGCGAGAAGAACCGGCCCGCCGCCGAAGGTTCGTCGGGCGAGCAGAAGGCGCTGGTGCTGAACCTGATCCTGGCCCAGGTGACGCGCCTGGCCCATCCTGAATCCGGGCAACCCGCCCAACCGATCCTCCTGCTGGACGAGGCCCCCGCCCATCTGGACGAAGACCGCCGCGCCGCCCTGTTCGACGAGATCGAGGCGCTGAAACTTCAGGCCTTCATGACCGGGACGGAGCGCCCGCTGTTCGCGGCGCTGGAAGGCCGTGCGCAGTTCGTGGCGGTGGAAGGCGGCGGGCTGTCAAGCTGAAGGCCAGCGCTCGACCTTCTCCCTCCCCTTCATGGGGGGGTGGCTGAGCCTGCAAGGCGAAGCCGGGTGGGGGCGGCAAGGCTATTCAAGCGCCGAGACCAGGATCGCCAAGCCCTCCCCACCCGGTCTCCGCTCCGCATCGACCACCCTCCCCATGAAGGGGAGGGAGAAGGGCTTAAAGGCTCGCTTTTCCCGTCAAATTTCCTATATATCGGAGACTTCGGGACGTGCTGATTTGCACGCCTGAGACGGGCGGCCTGCGTGTCGCCTCTTCCCTGTCCGCCTGCGGACCCTGAGCCGACGTTTTCATGACCGAACAGACTGCTCCCTCGCCCGAGTACGGCGCCGATTCCATCAAGGTTCTCAAAGGCCTGGACGCGGTGCGCAAGCGCCCCGGCATGTATATCGGCGACACGGACGACGGCTCGGGCCTGCACCACATGGTCTATGAGGTGGTGGACAACGCCATCGACGAGGCCCTTGCCGGGCACGCCGATCTGGTGACCGTCACCCTGAATGAAGACGGCTCCGTCACCGTGACCGATAACGGACGCGGCATTCCGGTGGCGACCCACGCCGAAGAAGGCATCTCGGCGGCCGAGGTCATCATGACCCAGCTGCACGCGGGCGGTAAGTTCGACCAGAACTCCTACAAGGTGTCGGGCGGCCTGCACGGCGTGGGCGTCTCGGTGGTCAACGCCCTGTCGGACTGGCTGGAACTGGTCATCTATCGCGAGGGCAAGAAGCACAGCGTCCGTTTCGAGCGCGGCGACACCGTGCGCTCGCTGGCGGTCATCGGCGACGCGCCGATGCGCGAGGACAAGGGCCGTCTGCTGACCGGCACCGAGGTCACCTTCTACCCGTCGATCGACACCTTCAGCCACATCGACTTCGACCTGAAGACGCTGGAGCACCGCCTGCGCGAAATGGCCTTCCTGAACTCAGGCGTGGTCATCAAGCTGAGCGACAATCGCGGGCCCGAGCCGGTCGAGATCCTGCTGCACTATGAAGGCGGCGTCGAAGCTTTCGTGCGCCACCTCGACAAGTCCAAGACGCCGATCCTGAAGGACGTCATCGTCATCCGCGGCCAGAAGGACGGCATCGAGCTGGACCTAGCCCTGTGGTGGAACGACTCCTACCACGAGACGATGTTGTGCTTCACCAACAACATCAACCAGCGCGACGGCGGCACCCACCTGTCGGCCTTCCGCGCCAGCCTGACCCGCGTCATGGGCGCCTATATCGAAAGCTCGGGGCTGGCCAAGAAGGAGAAGGTCTCCGTCTCGGGCGAGGATGCGCGCGAGGGCCTGACCTGCGTCCTGTCGGTCAAGGTGCCCGACCCGAAATTCTCCAGCCAGACCAAGGACAAGCTGGTCTCGTCCGAGGTGCGCCCGGCCGTTGAAAGCCTGTGCTCCGAGGGTCTGTCGACCTGGTTCGAGGAACACCCGGTCGAGGCCAAGCTGGTCGTCTCCAAGATCATCGAGGCCGCTTCCGCCCGTGAAGCCGCCCGCAAGGCGCGCGACCTGACCCGCCGTAAATCGGCGCTGGAGATCTCCTCCCTGCCCGGCAAGCTGGCCGACTGTCAGGAACGCGATCCGGCCAAGTCCGAACTGTTCATCGTCGAGGGCGACTCGGCCGGCGGCTCGGCCAAACAGGCGCGCAACCGCGAGAACCAGGCCGTCCTGCCCCTGCGCGGCAAGATCCTGAACGTCGAGCGCGCCCGCTTCGACCGGATGCTGTCGTCCGACACCATCGGCACCCTCATCCTGGCGCTGGGCACGGGCATCGGCCGCGACGATTTCGACGCCGACAAGCTGCGCTATCACAAGATCATCCTGATGGCCGATGCCGACGTCGACGGCGCCCACATCCGCACCCTGCTGCTGACCTTCTTCTATCGTCAGATGCCGGAGCTGATCGAACGCGGCCACGTCTACATCGCCCAGCCGCCGCTCTATAAGGTCTCCAAGGGCAAGCAGCACCGCTACATCAAGGATCAGGCCGAGATGGACGCCTACCTGATCGAGGAAGGCAGCGCCGAGGCGACGCTGGAGCTGGCCTCGGGCGAGGTGCGCGCCAGCATGGACCTGCAGGAACTGGTTCGCGAGGCCAAGGCGTTCAAGGCCCTGGTCGACCGTCTGGCCAGCCGCGCCCCCGCCTTCGCCATCGAACAGGGCGCGTTGGCGGGCCTGTTCGACGAGAGCACAGGCGAACTGTCCGACCGCGCCGTGCGCGCGGCCGAGCGGCTGAACCTCTACGCCGAAGAGGGCGACGGTCCGTGGAGCGGCGAACTGGCCGCCCAGGGCGGCGTGGCCTTCACGCGCGTTCGCCGCGCCGTCAGCGAGACCATCGTGCTGGACGAGGTGCTGGGCCGTTCGCTGGACGCCCGCCGTCTGGCCGAGCGCGCCGCCGCCTTCGACGGCCTGTTCGCCACCCCGGCCGTCTATCGCCGCAAGGACAAGACCACGACCATCCGCGGCCCGCTGGACCTGCTGGCGGCCGTTCTGGACGCGGGCAAGAAGGGCATCGCCATCCAGCGCTACAAGGGTCTGGGCGAGATGAACCCGGAACAGCTGTGGGAGACGACGCTGGACGCCAACGCCCGCACCCTGCTTCAGGTCAAGGTCGAGCATGGCGACGACGCCGACGACCTGTTCGCCAAGCTGATGGGCGACGTGGTGGAGCCCCGCCGCGAGTTCATTCAGGAAAACGCCCTGGACGCCGCCGTCGACGCCTGACGGCTGGAGCGAAATCGGTTCACATGCGATCGCATGTGAACCCAGATATTCGCTCAAGTGATTGATCTGAGTTCGGATTGATCCAATCCGAACCGATAATGGTCTAGAGCATCACCATGACCGTGTGCGCGAGCAGGACGATCAGTCCCGCTCGCTGCACCGCCGCGCCCGGCCAGATCAGCATGGGGATGATGCAGGCGAAACGGACGCCCTGATAGATCAGCAGCATCGGTATAACCGGCGCGATCGGCTCGTTCAGCTTCAGAATATAGACGACATTGACGATGGTGCTGGCGAGCACCGGGATCAGCAGGGCGCCGACGAGCACCGTGCGGTGCTGGGCGTAATAGGTCTCCAGCGACGCGACTTCATCATAGCGGGGCCGGATGACCTGGCTGATGAAGATGTACGGCAGGGCCATCGCCAGACAAACCAAAAGCTCCCCCGCCCCCAGCCTCATGTCTGCCTGGGCGCGGAACAGGGACAGCCACTGCTGACAGGCCGCTGTCAGCACGACGGCGCCCAGAAGAGGGACCGTCCACCCGATCATCACCCGGCCGCGCGCCTTGTACATTTCGGCGAAGGCCGTCGCGACATTGGCCACCGCCAGCCCGAGCAGAAGGGCGTAAAAGGCGAAGAGCGCGTCGAATTCCTGCATAGCGTCCCCCGATCGTCGGGACGCATTAGTAACCCTGTTTTTTGAGATCGAAAGCGCTTATTCGTTCAGCCTGCCGAGGGCGCCGGGAGGGCCTCGCCTAGGCGATCTCGACCCGGTTACGGCCGTTCTGCTTGGCGCGGTACAGGGCGTCGTCGGCTTGCTTGACCAGATAGTTCTCATCCGGATGGCCGCCATGTTCGGCGGCGCCGATGGACACGGTGACGTGGAAGGGCGCCAGGCCCGACGCCGTGATGGCCTTGGCCGCCAGGGCCTGACGCATCCGTTCGGCGATGATCGCGGCCTGACGCAGACCGGTTTCAACCAGGACGATCAGGAACTCCTCGCCGCCGTAACGGAAGACGAAGTCGCTGGGCCGCACGTTCTCGGTCACGGCCTCGGCCACCTGGCGCAGCACCTCGTCGCCGATCGGGTGGCCGTGCGTATCGTTGATCCTTTTGAAATGGTCCACGTCGAGCAGCAACACCGACAACGGCGTGTGGTTGGCGTTAGCGAAACCGATCTCGCGGCTCAGGATCGACGACAAGAAGCGCCGGTTCAGGGCGCGCGTCAGCGGGTCGCGTCCGCCTTCCATCCCCGCCAGCCCCTGGAACATCTCGTTCAGCAGGAAGGCGACCTCGTCCACCGCCGCCTCCAGCGCCTCCAGCGGCCCGACCAGTTCAGACGAGGCCGCGCCCGGCGTGAAACGGGGCAACAACTCGCCGTCGATACGCTCCATCACCGCGTTCAGACGCGCCAGATGCGGCGAGCCGTCGAACAGAAAGTCGGCCCGGTGACGGATCCACAGGCCGAAGGGCGAGGCGCTGAGCGCGCCCGCCCCCTCCACCCCGCCCGACGCCAGGATGCGGAACAGGGTCTTCTGGCTCCATTCCATCAGGCCCGCGCGCTGGCTCTCGCGCTCGAAATGGATGTCCTGGTCCAACGAGAAAAGGCGATAGGCCTCGTCCAGCCGCGCGCGATTGCTGGCACCCTTTTCATAGGACTGGCTCATCAGGCGCAGGGCGTGGTCGATGCGCTCGCCGGACAGCCGCAACAGGTCGAAGGCGGCCGGGTCGCAGGCCAGGACGTCCGCCAGTCGCCCCTTCAGCACCGCCGCCCCCGCCATGACCAGATGCATCGGAATCTTGATGCGGGCGTGAACCTCGCCGATCTTGACCTGGCGCGCGACAAAGGCGGCTTCGTCGCCATCAACCTCGGGCGCGAACAGGTCGATCAGCCAGCGACGCAGAGACGGGCTCAGTCGCTCCTGCACCACCGAATGATGCAGGAAGGCGCGCGCCTCCTCATGCGCCAGCAGCGCATCGTAGAAGGCCGCCACCAGGGCCTCGGCGTGGTCCTGAACCAGTTGACGCAGGCGGCGCACCGACGCCGGATCGGCGACGCCGAACTGCGCGGCGTCCTGAGTGTCGGCAAGCGCCGGAAATGAAGGCTGCAAGATACGGCTCGATACTGTTACGCGGCGTCGCATCGACGCCCGGCCGGCCTTAGCCCCAAGCGATCAGGCGGACAAGCCAACCGGGCCTCGCCTCATGGTCAGCGCGAGTCGGGGCGCCCGGCTTCGATAAAGGCACGGATCGTCGGGAACGTCGCCGTCCCGCGCTTGTCCTCGCACACGATCTCCTTGACGTAGGAGTCCAGAGAATTGCGCACGACCGGCTCGAAATCATAGCGGTCGTCGATCCGCTCCTGCTCGGCGCCGTCCGGACCGTAATACACCTCTTCGCCCGCCTTCGACTGATTGGCGGCGCAGCGGAAGCTGACGGTCCCGATGCTGTGCGACAGATCGGTCGGCTCGCCCTTGGCGGGGACGCGGGCCAGCCGAGCACTGGTGACGCCGCCGGCCTGGGCTATGGAATCGACATCCACCATGAAGGCGGTGGCCGAGCTGCGTGAAATGACGTTCCAGTTCTCGGCCAGGGCGGGCGATGCGGCCAGACCCAGAACAGAGGACAGGACAATGATGGATTTCTTCATGAGAACCTCCCCAGGTCCGGTGATTTCACTCCTGATCTTCGCAAATTTCAATCCATGGCGCCAAAAGCCTGTCGCCGAGGTTTCGCCGCTATCTGACGGCAGTTTGGCGCCATGAGCCGGTTTTCCGCTGTCCTGACCGCCCTTTTCCTGAGCCTGACGACCGTGGCGGCGCCCGCTACGGCGCGTTCGCCCGCCGTCGCGACCGTCAGCCCCGACGTCGCGCCCGCCGGTTTCCAATCCTCGCGCATCGTCGTGGAAACGCGGGGCCAGGGGCCGGACGTGGTGCTGATCCCCGGCCTGGCCTCGACCTCGGCGGTCTGGAGCCGCACAGCGGCCGCGCTGCAGGACCGCTACCGGGTGCACCTGATCACGGTGCGCGGCTTCGGCCCGCTGGCGGCGGCCGGCAACGCCGAAGGGCGCATCGGCGGCCCGGCGGCGGCGGAGATCCTGCGTTACATCAATGAAGCGGGTCTGGATCGTCCCGCCCTGATCGGCCATTCGATGGGCGGGCAGATGGCCCTGCGCGTCGCGGCCGAGGGCGGGCCCCGCGTCGGCCGGGTCATGGTCGTGGACGCCTCGCCCTTCTTCCCGTCCCTGATCAGCCCCGGCTCGACGGTGGGCGATGTCGAGCCTCTGGCGCGGCTGGCCTATCAAGGCCTGATGCTGCTGGGCGATCAGGCCCTGCGCACTCAGGCCGCCTCTCTGGGCCTTGAATTGGGCGGCGCCGCCGACAGCCTGTTCAACGGCCTGGGCTGGCAGGGGGGCGACCGGCGCGTTCTGGCTCAGGGCCTGTACGAAGTGATGACGGTGGATCTGCGCTCTCGCCTGCCGCTGATCCAGGCCCCGGTCACCGTCGTCTATGGCTGGAGCCCCGACGCCGACAGCCCGCGCAGCCACGTCGACGGCCTGTTCCGCGACGGCTACCGCTCCCTGCCCCGCCCGGCGACCTTCGAGCGGATCGAAGGCGCCGAGCACATGGTCATGATCGACCGACCGCGTCAGTTCCAACAGGCCGTCGACCGGTTCCTGCGTTGAGGCTTCAGTTCGGCTGAAGCCTGCGGATCGCGGCCAGCAGGCCGGCGTCGTCGCTCATGTCGCCCTCGATGACATACTGGGGGCGCTGCGGCTCGTTGTTGCCGCGCGCCCGCCCGCGATAGACCTTCATCGGCACGGCGATCTGGGCCAGGCCGCTGGGCAGGGTCGGGTTGCGGATGTCCATATAGACAGTGTCGGCCGAGGTCTCGCGTCCGACCTGGACGCCGCCTGCGGTCTTCCACAGATCGACGGCGTCCAGGCAGGCCGAGCCGCAGCTGGAATCGGTCAGGACATAGACCCGGCCCGCCATCAACTGGGGCGCGGGCGGGGGCGGGCCGGCGTCTTCCGGGGCTTCGTCGTTGGCGCTGCGCCAATAGGTCTGACCGGCAGCCTGGGCGGTCTTCATGCCGTCCACGGCGGTCTCGGCCCAGGTGATGTACTCGGGAGAGCCGTTCGAAGCGCGAAGTTGGCCGAGAAAATCCGAAATCTGGGCGATGTTGCCGTCCGAGGCGCGCCATTCGACAGCTTCGATGGCCGGCTCGGGGTGGGCGATCATCCAGTCGTCCCCCCACAGGATTTGCGCCATCAGCTGGCTCCAGTGCGAGGAGCCGCCGCCGTTGCCGCGAAGGTCCAGCACCACATAGGGGGCCGCGCGCAGGGCCTCCTGCTTGGTTTTCATGTCGGCGATCAGCGCGGTCAGCTCGGCGTGGGTCTCGCTGGACGGATCGCCGTTGAACGAGGGCGTCGAGATCCACATGCCGCCGTCGTCGAAATGTTTCAGGCCGAAGTCGGGCCAGGCGCGCTGGGCCAGTTTAGCGCGGCGGGCGCCGAGGTCGTCGGGCGTGGCGCGCCAGCTGAGGGCGTAGGTCCGGGTCGCGCCGTCAGCCTCGAAGCGGCACTGACGCATCTCGCTGATCCACGGATTCTGGGCGCTGAGGAACTGCCACTCGCCGAAGAGGACGCGTTGGGCCTCCAGGAACCAGCGACCCCGGAACTGGCCGATGCGCTGCTCGGCCAGGGCCTCGGCGGCCACGCCGTCGCAGTCGATCAGTTTGGCGCCCATCGGGGGCGTAGCGGCGTCGGCGTCGTCGCGGTCGGCCACCACCTGATCGGCGCCGCGATAGACGGTCAGGAAGCCGGGCCAGCGCGTGGCGAAGCCGTAGTTCGGCTGGGTGACGTTGATGCCGACATGGCCGTCCTCGAAGCTGGCGACATAGGCCCGCAGCGCCCACCACCAGCCGCCCGCGTCGCTGGTGGTTCTGGCCCGCTCCAGCGCGACGGTCAGGCCTTCCTCCAGTCGCGGCCTGAAGGCGGGGTTGAGGGGGTCATAGGTGCCGGGGTGGCTGTCGATCATGATGTCGTGCAGGCCGGTGGCGTCCTGAACCAGGGTCGCCGACCAGTCGCGCGGCTGGTCCATCGGCTTGGCCGCGTCGCTCGCTTCTTGAGCCTGAGCCGCGCTCGCCATCGCCAGACAGGCCGCGCCCGTCGCCAGAAACCGCTTCATTCCCATCTCTCTCCCAGTGTGGAGCAAGAAATGACAGGGCGGCGAGGGGCCTTCCAGTTACGCTTTGGTCATGGTCGCCGGTCAGTCAGAGGCGGCCAGCGCCTCCAGCACGCCCTTGCCATAGCGTTCCAGCTTGCCCGCGCCGACGCCGGAGATGACGGCCAACTGGTCCAGCCCGCGCGGCTCCTGCAGGGCGATCTCGACCAGAGTCTTGTCCTGGAAGATGACATAGGGCGGCACCCGCTGTTCAACGGCGCGGTCGCGGCGCCAGGCGCGCAGGGCCTCGAAGCGGGCGCGCACATCGGCGTCCAGCCCCTCGACCGCCAGATTGCGCCCGGCGTTGCGGCGCGGCTTGTCCAGCGCCACGGCCCGGATCGGCGCCTGACGCACCTGCACCGGCCGCTCGCCGCGATAGACGGCCCTTACCGCCTGCGCCTCGCCTAATCGGATGATCGGCTTGCCGTCGTTGGGGTCCTCGACCAGCAGGCCTTCGAACAGCAGATGGTCGATCACATCGCGCCATGCGGCCAACGACAGGTCGGCGCCGATGCCCCAGGTCGACAGCCCGGCCTCCCACGGCTGGACGTCCTTGGTCTTGCCCAGCAGGTGATCGACGACACGCGTCCGGCCGAAGCGTTCTCCCAGCCGCTGGACCGCCGCCAGGGCCTTCTGAGCGGGCACCACGGCGTCGAAGGTGGCGGGCGGGTCGCCGCAGATGTCGCAGACGCCGCACGGCTGGGCGTCCTGCTCGCCGAAATAGCGCCGCACGGCCTGGGGCCGACAGGTCGCGCCGTCCAGCATGGCGAACAGCTGGCGCACCTTGCGGGTCTGGACCTGTTTGACTTCCTCGGCCATCGGCCGCCCCTCAAGGCGACGCAGGGACCAGGCGATGTCCGACGGGCCGTAAAGGGTGATGCCCTCAGCCGGTTCGCCGTCGCGCCCCGCGCGGCCGATCTCCTGCCAATAGGCCTCCAGAGAACCGGGCGGATCGGCGTGGATGACGAAGCGCACGTCCGGCTTGTCCACCCCCATGCCGAAGGCGATGGTCGCGACCATGACGGCGCCGTCCTCGGCCAGGAAGCGCTCCAGCCGCCGGTCGCGCTCGCGGGCGTCGAATCCGGCGTGATAGGCGATGGCGTTGCTTCCGGCGTCTCTCAGGGCGTCGGCCACCCGCTCGCAGCCGTCGCGGCTGCCGCAATAGACCACGCCCGACTTGCCGCGCCGTTCGCGCACCAGTTCGATGACGGCGGCGTCGGTGCGGGCGCGCGAGCCGTTGACCTTGCGTTCGGCGGACAGCTGAAGATTGGGCCGGGCGAAGCTGTCGACGAAGACCCGCGCCTCGCCCAGCCGCAGCGAGGCCAGGATGTCGTCGCGCGTGCGGGCGTCGGCGGTCGCCGTCACCGCGATACGGGGCACGCCGGGGAATATCTCGGCCAGGCGGCCCAGGGTGCGATAATCGGGCCGGAAGTCATGGCCCCACTGAGACACGCAGTGCGCCTCGTCGATGGCGATCAGGCTGATGGGCAGTTCGGCCAGACGCTCCAGCATGGACCCCGAGGCCAGCCCCTCGGGCGAAACATAGAGCAGATCCAGTTCGCCCGAGCGCGCCGCGCGCCACACGGCGGAACGCTCGTCCATCGTCAGGCCCGAATCCAGACGCGCGGCGGCCACCCCCTGCTGTTTCAGCGCCTCGACCTGATCCGTCATCAGGGCGATCAGCGGCGACACGACCAGGCCGACGCCGGGCCGCAGGATGGCGGGCACCTGATAGCAGACGCTCTTGCCGCCGCCGGTCGGCAGCACGGCCATCACATCGCGTCCGGCCAGAACCTCTTGTATTACTTCGGCCTGCAGGCCCCGAAAATCGGCATGGCCCCAGACCCGCTCCAGCAGGCGCCGCGCCTCGTCCAGGGTCGGAAAGGCGGCGTCGGTCGGGCGAGGGTCGAACATGGCGGGCGTTGTGCCGCATTCGTTCCGAGGTGTCATCCCGTCATCGCCGCGCAGTCGCGATGCGCGGCCCCCGTTGTCACGAGACCGCTTTCGGGCTTACCTCCGCGCAACAACGGAAAAAGAGCCCCGCATGACGGACACGCCCGCCGGAACCGGCAAACGCATCGAACTGACCATACGCGCCCTGATTCTGGGCTGTCTGCTGGCGGCGGTCTTCACGGCGGCCAACACCTATCTGGGCCTGAAGGTCGGCCTGACCTTCGCCTCGGCCATTCCGGCGGCGGTCATTTCGATGGCCCTGCTGCGGGCGTTCCGGGGCTCGACCATCTGGGAGAACATGACCGTCCAGACCGTCGCCTCGGTCGGCGGCGCCATGAGTTCGATCATCTTCGTCCTGCCGGGTCTGGTCATGATCGGCTGGTGGATGGACTTCCCGTTCTGGGAATCGGTGATGATCTGCATCCTCGGCGGCGTGCTGGGCGTGACCTTCTCCATCCCCCTGCGCCGCACCCTGGTCGTTCAGGGCGGCCTGCCCTACCCCGAAGGCGTCGCCGCCGCCGAGGTGCTCAAGGTCGGCTCGCCCGGCGCTGAACAGACCGAGGAGGCCGTGCGCGAGAACCGTTCGGGCCTGTTCGTGGTCATCGGCGGGGCGATCGCCTCGGCCTTCTTCGGCTTCCTGGCCGCCGCGCGGGTCTTCGCCGCCGAAACCGCCGCCTTCCTGCGCCTTCCAGCCGCGCTGGGCGGCGGGGCCACCGGCGTCGGCTTCTCCATGCAGTTCGCCCTGCTGGGCGCCGGCCATCTGATCGGCCTGGCCGTCGGCCTGACCCAGCTGTTCGGCCTGGTTCTGGCCTGGCTGATCTTCGTGCCCATCCTGACCTCGCCAGAGTTCGTAGCCTGGGCCGCCGCCCACGGCATGCCGTCGGTCGCCGCCTCCGTCCCGGCCGACGCCGGGGCGGAAGGCCTGGCCATGACTGTCTGGGCGCAGGAGGTCCGCTTCATCGGCGCCGGCGTCATCGGCGTCGCCGCCCTGTGGACCCTGGCCAAGCTGGCCAAGCCTTTGGTCGCGGGTCTGGCCTCGGCCATGACCGCCCAGTCGCGTCGCGCCCACGGCGAGACGCTGGAGCTGACCGAGCAGGACATCCCCATCAAGATCGTCGGCCTGTTGTCGGTCGCCGCCCTGGTCGGCATCGCCGTCCTGCTGGCGATCGTGGCCCAGGGCACGGCCCTGGCCGGTTCGGCGCCCCTGCTGGTCATCGGCGGCCTGGTCTATGTCGTGGTCATCGGCTTCGCCGTGGCGGCCATCTGCGGCTATATGGCCGGGCTGATCGGCTCCTCCAACAGCCCGGTGTCGGGCGTCGGCATCCTGGCCATCATCATCGCGTCGCTGCTGATGCTGGGCGTCCTCGCCGTGGCGGGCGTGCCCGCTGATCCATCCGTGATCGCCTTCGCCCTGATCGTCACCGCCATCGTCTTCGCCGTGGCCGTCATCGCCAACGACAATCTGCAGGACCTGAAGACCGGCCAACTGGTCGAGGCCACGCCCTGGCGTCAGCAGACGGCCCTGCTGGTCGGCGTCGTCGCCGGCGCCCTGGTCATCCCCTTCGTTCTGGACATGATGAACCAGGCCTTCGGCTTCGAAGGCGGCCCGCCCGCCATCGTGCAAGGATCGCAGACCCTGGCGGCGCCTCAGGCCACCCTGATCTCGGCCCTGGCCAAGGGGGTCATCTCGGGCGACCTGCGCTGGGATCTGATCGGCATCGGCGCCGTGGTCGGCGTTCTGGTTATCATCCTCGACGTCGTCCTGCGCCGCACGACCAACGACAAGATCAAGCTGCCGCCGCTGGCTGCGGGCATCGGCGTCTATCTGCCTGCGGCCGTCACCACCATGCTGGTCGTCGGCGCCGTCTGCGGCTGGCTGTACGACCGGGCGGTCAAGTCGACCCGCTACGCCGACGTGGCCCGCCGCATGGGCGTGCTGCTGGCGTCCGGCCTGATCGTGGGCGAGAGCCTGTTCGGCGTCTTCACCGCCGCCGTGATCGTCAGCGCCAAGAACGAAGCGCCCTTCGCCCTGCTTCCGGCCGACAACGGCTGGCCCGCCATGTGGGCGGGGCTGATCGCCTTCGTGGTTCTGACCTACGCCCTGTACGCCTGGGTGCGCCGCCGCGCCGCCAAGGTCTAAGCCGAACTAGAGGGCGGCGGCGAACGCCTCCGCCGCCCGACTGGCGCCGCGCTCGCGGTGCCGCAGCCGATAGAAGGGCCGCTCGGGCAGATCGAGCGGCAGACGAACCAGCCGCCCCGCCTCGATCAGGGGCCGGGCGGCCAGTTCCGAGATGGCGGTGACCAGGCCGCCGCCTGCGCCGCCGCCGGCCGCCACCGCCGTCAGGATGGCTTCATTGGACGGCAGCACCAGCGCTGTCTTCAGGTCGAACGCGGCGATACCGCGCGGCAGGGCCGCCTCGAACTCGCTACGGGTGCCCGAGCCGGGCTCGCGCAGGGCCCAGTCCAGCGCTTTCAGGTCCGCCGCCGTCAGCGCCGCCTCGCGTCCGACCAGCGGATGAGCCGGCGCCGCCACCACGATCAGCCGATCAGCGCCGATGCGGGTGCGCTCCAGACGCGGCGCATCCTCGGCGCCCTCGATCAGACCCAGTTCCGCCTCGCCTCCCAGCACAGCCTCGACGACCCGATGGGTGTTGCCGATCGACAGATGCAGCTCCACGCCCGGATGGCTCTGAGCGAAGGCGGCCATGCGCGGCGGCAGCCAATAGGCGGCGATGGTCTGGCTGGCGAACAGCCGCACCGAACCGCGCTTCAGCCCAGCCAGCTCGTCCAGCAGCCGCTCGGCCGCCTCGGCCCGCGCCAGCACCGCCTTGGCTTCCGGCAGAAACGCCGTCCCCGCCGCATTCAGCGCCAGCCCCCGCCCGACCCGGTCGAACAGCCGCGTCCCGTGCCGCGTCTCCAGCGCCTGAACCGCCGCGCTGACCGCCGACTGGGTCAGATGCAGCGCCTCGGCCGCGCGGGTCATATGCAGGCGCTCGGCCACGGCGACGAAGATGCGGAGCTGTTCCAGCGTCATGCGCGATTGATCAGATATATTGATCGTTAAGTCCATAACTACGCGTTGGATCGATTAGAAAACAAAGCCGATAAGGCGGCCATGACCGTCGCCCTCGACCCCGCCGCCCCCTCTCGTCGCCTGACCGGCCCGCTGCGCCTGCTGCCGGGCGTGGCCCTGTCCGCCGCCATCGGCGCCGTCGCCTTCGGCCTTCAGGTGTTCGAGACGCGCCTGTTCGGGCAGGCGTGGATCGAGGGGCTGGTGCTGGCCATCCTGATCGGCGCCGCCCTGCGTCTGGTGTGGACGCCGTCGTCGCTATGGTCGCCGGGCGTCAGCTTCAGCGCCAAGACCCTGCTGGAGGTGGCGGTGGCCCTGCTGGGCGCCACCGTCTCGGGCGCGGCCGTCGCGGCGTTGGGGCCGTGGCTGCTGCTGGCCATCGTCGGCGTCGTCGCCCTGGCCATCCTCGGCGGCTACGCCCTGGGCCGGACCTTCGGCCTGCCGCACGCGATGGCCCTGCTGGTCGCCTGCGGCAACGCCATCTGCGGCAACTCCGCCATCGCCGCCGTCGCCCCCGTCATTGAGGCCGAGGGACAGGATGTCGCCGCCGCCATCGGCTTCACCGCCGTTCTGGGCATCGCCGTGGTGCTCCTCGTTCCGGTCGTCGGCGCCCTGATGGGCTATGACGCGACGCGCGTCGGAGTGCTGGCGGGCCTGACCGTCTACGCCGTGCCGCAGGTGCTGGCCGCCGCCGCGCCCGCCGGTCTGGCCGCCGTGCAGACAGGCGCTGTGGTCAAGCTGGTGCGCGTGCTGATGCTGGGGCCCGTCTGTCTGGTGCTGGGCCTGATGCGCTCCAAACAGGCCGCAGGCGGGCGCGGGCCCAGGCTGCATCAGATGGCGCCCTGGTTCATCCTGGTCTTTCTGGCCCTGATGGCCGCCCGCTCGCTGGGCTGGCTGCCGGAAGCGATCCTGCCGCCGCTGCAGATTTCGGTTTCGGCCCTGACGCTGATCGCCATGGCGGCGCTGGGGCTGATGGTCGATCCGCGCGCCGTGGTCCGGGCCGGACCGCGCGTCGCCGCCGTCGCCGCCCTGTCCGCCCTGCTGATCGGCGGCCTGGCCCTGGGCGTGATCGCCTTCCTTCCGCTGGGTTGATCGGCAGGACGCGCACCGGACTGGCGTTTTGGCCCGCATCCCTGTAAGAGGCGCCCCGAACCCTTCCCTTTTCTGCAATCTTCTTGCAGCGGCGCGGCCCATCCGTGACCGAACACAGTCCGCCCGAGCCCGACATGAACCTTCGTAACGTCGCTATCATCGCCCACGTCGACCATGGCAAGACGACCATGGTGGACGCCCTGCTGGCCCAGTCCGGCCTGTTCCGCGCCAATGAGGCGACGACCGAACGCGCCATGGACTCAGGCGATCAGGAGCGTGAGCGCGGCATCACCATCCTGGCCAAATGCACGTCGATCCTTTGGAACGGCAAGGCAGGCGAAACGCGCATCAACATCATCGACACGCCGGGCCACGCCGACTTCGGCGGCGAGGTCGAGCGCATCCTGGGCATGGTGGACGGCTGCGTCCTGCTGGTCGACGCCGAAGAGGGCGTCATGCCCCAGACCAAGTTCGTGCTGACCAAGGCGCTGAAGATGGGCCTGCGTCCCATCCTGTGCATCAACAAGGTCGACCGCGCCCACGCCGACCCGGACCGCGTGCTGAACGAGACCTTCGACCTGTTCGCCGCCCTGGGCGCCACGGACGAGCAGCTGGACTTCCCCGTCATCTACGCCTCGGGCCGTTCGGGCTGGGCGACGCTGGATCTGGCCCAGCCGAACGACAACCTGCACCCGCTGTACGACCTGATCGTCGACCACGTCCCGGCCCCGGCCGCCCAGGCGCGCGTCAACGAGCCGTTCCAGATCCTGAACGTCCTGATCGAAAGCGACCCCTTCCTGGGCCGCCTGCTGACCGGCCGCATCCACTCGGGCAAGGCGGTTCCGGGCATGGCCATCAAGGCCCTGTCGCGCGACGGCAAGACCATCGAACAGGGCCGCATCACCAAGGTGCTGGCCTTCCGCGGCCTGAAGCGCCAGCCGATCGACGAGGGCGTCGAGGCGGGCGACATCGTCGCCATCGCCGGCATGTCCAAGGCCACCGTGGCCGACACCCTGTGCGCGCTGGAAGTGACCGAGGCGCTGGACGCCCTGCCGATCGATCCGCCCACCATCTCCATGACCGTGGGCGTAAACGACAGCCCGCTGGCCGGCCGCGAAGGCGACAAGGTCCAGTCGCGCGTCATCCGCGACCGCCTGCTGAAGGAAGCCGAGGCCAACGTCGCCATCCGCATCACCCAGACGCCGGACTCCGACGCCTATGAAGTCGCTGGTCGCGGCGAACTGCAGCTGGGCGTGCTGATCGAGAACATGCGCCGCGAAGGCTTCGAACTGTCGATCAGCCGTCCGCGCGTGGTCTATCAGACCGGCGAGAACGGCGAGCGCATGGAGCCGATCGAAGACGTCGTCATCGACGTCGACGACGAGTTCTCGGGCGTGGTCATCGAGAAGCTGTCGGCCCGCAAGGCCGAGCTGACCGACATGGGCCCCTCGGGCGCCGGCAAGACCCGCATCCAGCTGAAGTGCCCGTCGCGTTCGCTGATCGGCTATCAGGGCGAGTTCCTGACCGACACGCGCGGCTCGGGCGTGCTGAACCGCGTCTTCAGCCACTATGAGGGCCACAAGGGCGCTATCGAGGGCCGTCTGAAGGGCGTGCTGGTGTCGAACTCGGACGGCGACACGGCGGCCTTCGCCCTGTGGAACCTGGAAGACCGCGGCGTCATGTTCGTCGGCGCCGGCGAAAAGACCTACCAGGGCATGATCATCGGCGAGAACAGCCGCTCCGACGACCTGGACGTCAACCCGATCAAGGGCAAGCAGCTGACCAACGTCCGCGCCTCGGGCAAGGACGAGGCCGTGCGCCTGACCCCGGCGCGCAAGATGAGCCTGGAGCAGGCCATCGCCTATATCGAGGAAGACGAACTGGTCGAGGTCACGCCCAAGTCGATCCGCCTGCGCAAGGAGGTCCTGAACCCCTCCTTCCGCAAGAAGCGCGTCCGCGCCGACTGATGCGATATCTCCCTCCCCTTCATGGGGAGGGTGGCCGAGCCGTCAGGCGAGGCCGGGTGGGGGCGGCGCGGCGAACAGCCCGCCGCCTTTGTCTTGCCTGATGCAGAAGCGCATGGCCGTTTCGCGCAGCCCTCCCCACCCGGCGCTGCGCGCCACCCTCCCCATGAAGGGGAGGGAAAAGATCGCTAGCGCCTCAATCCCAGCAGCCCCAGCCAGCCGCCGCTGGTCAGCAGGGCCACGTCCAGCAGGGCCAGAGGCAGCGGCGTGCTGGGCGGGGCGGCGATGAATTTTGATCGCCAGGCGGGGCCGAACTTGGCCTTGTAGGCGCGCAGGCCCTGGAAGCCGTAGACGGCGCCGCCTTCCTCGAACACCAGGGCGCCGACCCGGGCGAAAACCGGAGCCGTCCGCCGGTCCTCAAGGCCCGACAGCGGCGCCATGCCCAGATCCAGCCGCGCCAGTCCCTCATCGCGCGCCCACTGCGCGGTGCGGGTGAACAGATAGTCCATCACCCCGTTCGGTCCCTGGGGGTCGTAGCGCATCAGGTCGATCATGACCTCCCCGCCGCCCGCCCCGCTCAATAGGTTGGCGAAGGCGACGATGCGGCCGTTCTCGCGCACCAGGGCCAGGGGTTGGCGGTCCAGGTAGTCGATATCGAACCGGCCGAGCGAAAAGGCCTTCTCCGAGCCGTTGTGGTGCCTCAGCCAGGCGTCCGACACGGCGCGCAGTTCGGCCTCCAGCCCGCGCGCCGCGCCGGGCGGGGCCACTTCGAAACCGGCGCCCTCGCGTTCGGCGCGGTTGACGGCGGTGCGCAGGTTCTGCCTGCCCTTGCCCTCGGTCGTGAACCGGGCGGTGTCGATCACGGCGGCTTCCCCGACCTTGCGGACCGCCAGACCCAGGGTCGCCAGGTCCGCCAGCAGCCCTTCGCCTACCGAATAGAAGACCGCCGCCCCGCCATAACTGTCGGCCAGCTGGGCGAAGGTCCACAGCAGCTCCAGCCGTTCCGCCGCCAGGCCCGCCGGTTCGCCCATGGCGATCCAGCGGCGCCCCCGCACGCGATAGGCGATGAAGCTGCGGCCGGACGGACTGAACAACAGGGCCTTGTCGCCCAGCAGGGCCAGTTCCGCCTCGGGAGCGGCCAGTTCAGCGCTCCTCAGCGCCTGCCGGGCGCGTTCGACCTCGTCCGGGGCGGCGGGGCCGTGGGTGCTGGCGCCCGGCGCCGTCGTCAGCGAACGTATGGCCACCGCCAGGGTCAGCACCGCCAGCACCGCCCCGGCGCGCAGGAAGCCCGACGCCTGTTTGTCGACCAGAAAGGTCCACCACAGCTCGTCCGTATAGGCGGTGTCGCGATAGGCGAAGAAGCCCAGCCACAGCATGGCCGCCACCGCCGCCGCCAACATGAGCAGCCACCCCGGCCGCAGCGGCTCGCCCAGACGCGAGCGGCGATTGAAGGCCGCCCGGCATGGCGTCAACAGGGCCGCCGCCACCGTCAGTTCGATCGCCTGGGCCCAGTCCAGCCCCCTCAGCAACGAAAAGACCGCTCCGACCAGAAGGACCGCCAGCGCCGCATAATAGGCGCCGCGCCGCCGTCGCCACAGCCCCGCCGAGATCAGCAGCAGAACAAAACCGGTCACGCTGGCGGCGAAGTGCGACAGGTCGATCAGCAGCGGCGGATAGAAACGGCCCAGCGCCGCCAGCCGGTCATTGAAAGCCGGCGTCACCGCCGACAGCAACATCACCCCGCCCAGCAGGAAGGTGGCGGCCGCAAACATCTGCGGCGTCAACTCATAGGCCAGGCCCGCGAGGCGGCGCGTGATGCGCCACGGGTCATGTTTTGCGCTGGATTTGGTCAACCACCCTCCGGTGAGCAAGAATCGGCCGTTTGGGGCCAGTAAAAGGTCATTTCAGGGCAGACGAAACCATCCGCGATCACAGGGGTTCATTTTTTCGCGAGCGCCGAGCTCGCCTTCCAGGAGTTTCTCATGATCCGCAAAACCGCCCTGCTGACCGGCATCGCCGGCGCCTTGTTCATCGCCGCCCCTGCCTTCGCCCAGGACGCCACGACGTCGCAGACGCCCGAACCGGCTCCCGCTGAGGCGGCTGCGGCTCAACCGCAGAGCCTGACCCTGACGCCGGGTACGACCGTCAAGAGCGCTGACGGCTCCGAGATCGGCAAGCTGGTCGGCGTCCAGAACGGCGCCAACGGCCAGGAACTGACGGTCCGCACCGCCGATGGCCAGGTCCGCCCGGTGCCGCTGGCCGGCATCCGCCAGGACGGCTCTGACATCGTTGTCGACGCCAGCGCTTCGGATGTCCAGTCGGCCCCGCCGATTCCTTCGGATACGGCCGAGCCGACCCCGGACGCCGCTCCGGCTGATGCGCCGAGCAGCGACGAGCCGACCGGCGATGAACCGACCGACGAACCTTACTAAAAGTCTGGTTCACGACAAAAGGGGCGGCCCTTCGGGCCGCCCCTTAGTTCGTGGTCGTACGACCGGCGCTAGGCGCGTCGCTTCACCAGGCCCAGCAGGAACAGCAGCACCACGGCGCCGATCGTGGCGACGATGATGCCGACGATCCAGTTGCCGGCCGCGTCCACGCCCAACAGATTATTGGCCAGGAACCCGCCGATCAGCGCGCCCACCACGCCGACGATCAGATTGGTCAGCAGGCCGTGGTCCCGCTTCATGATCTTCTCCGCCAGCCATCCGGCGACGATGCCGATGATGATCCAAGCGATGAATCCAAATCCACCCATGTTTCTTCCTTCCTGAAAAGGCTGTCCGCCTTGGCCGTTAATGCGCGTACGCCGCGGCGGTTGCCTCATGTCATGCGCCTTCCCCGCTGAGGGGAAGTCGGCACGCCGTTTGCGAGCTTCCTCCTGTCACGTGCCGAACCGGCACAGCCTCCACGATGGAATAGGGTCATGGCCGCCGAAATCGACCTGCACCTGGGCCGTCGCCTGCGCCGACGTCGCCGTCTTCTGGGCCTGACCCAGCAGCAGTTGGGCGATCGCGTGGGCGTCCGCTTTCAGCAGATCCAGAAATACGAATGCGGCGCCAACCGCCTGTCCGCCGCCCGTCTGTGGGAACTGGCCGAAGCGCTGGAAACGCCCGTCACCTATTTCTACGACGGCCTGTCCGCCGAGCCCGCCGCCCTGCCGACCTCCCCCTTGCACCCGACGCTCAACGCCGCCTGACGCTCGCCCCTCCCATCTGCCGACCCTCGTCCTGCGTCAAAGGACCGTGTATCCGGGTCGCATGACCGAGCTGGAATCCTTCGCCGTCGAGCTATCGCGTGAGGCTGCGCGCGTCGCCCTGCCCTTCTTCCGCGGCGCCTTCGCTCAGGAAGACAAGGGCGTCCCCGGCGCCTTCGACCCCGTCACCGAAGCCGATCGCGCGGCCGAGGCCGCCATCCGCCGCCTGATCGCCGCCCGCTATCCCGACCACGGCGTCATCGGCGAGGAGTACGGCGAGGATCGGCCCGACGCCGAACACGTCTGGGTGCTGGACCCCATCGACGGCACCCGCGCCTTCATCGCCGGCCTGCCTTTGTGGACCACCCTGATCGCCCTGCGCCGGGACGGCGCCCCCGTCATCGGCGCCGTCGGCCAGCCTTATCTGGGCGAGATATTCCTGGGCGGACCGTCCGGCGCGCGCCTGCTGAAAAGCGACAGCGAGACTGCGCTCAGGACCCGCTCCTGCCCTCAACTGGATCAGGCGCTGATCGCCACCACCGACCCCGAAATCTTCACCGGCGCCGACCGGGCCGCCTGGAACCGGTTGCGCGCCTCGGCCCGCCTGGCCCGGCTGGGCTGCGACGGCTACGCCTACGCCATGGTCGCGGCGGGAAGCATCGACCTGGTGGCCGAGAGCGAGCTTCAGATATGGGACTGGTCGGCGCTCAAGCCTCTGGTCGAGGCGGCGGGCGGCCGGTTCACCGACTGGAGCGGCCAGCCCCCGCATGAGGCCGACGGCCGCGTCCTGGCGGTCGGCGACGCCCGCCTGACCAATCAGGCCCTGCCCCTGCTGGCCGCCGCGTGACTGATCAGGCGGGCTCGGCCGTCCGCGCCGCCGGAGAGGTCGAGGCCGCTTCCGGCCCCGGCGCCACATAGTCGGCCAGGGCGTCGAACTCGTGCAGGAAGACCCCGCGCAGCTCGTCGACCTCCATGATCACCTCATGTTTGGCGGCAGGGACCTCGACATAGCGGCCGCGTCCCATGCGCCGGGCCGCCCAGCGGTTGGTCTGTTTCCAGACCTTGTCGTCCTCGGCCGCCTGGACCACGCAGACCGGAATCTTCACGCTCTTGAGCGCGCGGGGTTTCAGCGCCCGCTCGCCTGCGTCCAGAGCAAAGGCCAGCCAGCCCCAGGTCGGCCCGCCGATGGCCAGGTGCGGACAGGCGTAAAGCTGCTGACGCCACAGGTCGTAGCGCGTCCGGTCGGACGTCAGGGCGTCGTTGTCGAAGGTGTGGTCGAAGGGGTCGTCCGGATCGTCCAGCACATAGTCGCCGCCCTTGCCGTGGCGCAGCGCCCAGCGCACCGCCAGCTTGACCGTCCACATCGAGCGTTTGCCGGTCTTGATCCGCAGCATGGGGCTGGACAGGACGGCGCCGCCGAACCGGCTCTCGCCCGTCTCCAGCGTGAGAAGGTTCAGACACCCGCCCATCGAATGGCCGACCATGATCCAGGGCTTCGGCGCGCGCGCCTCATAGGCGTCCAGCAGGCGGGCGTAGTCGTCCAGGAACTCCTCGACCGCCCGGGCGTGGCCGCGCAGCCGGTCCGGCAGCAGCCGCGCCGACAGCCCCTGCCCCCGCCAGTCGTGCGCCAGCACGCAGAAGCCGCGCGCCAGGAAGTTGCCGATCAGCTCGAAATACTTCTCGATCGGCTCGGTCCGGCCGGGGCTCAGCACCACCGTTCCGCGCGGCGTCTTGGCCTGCAGGGTCGAAGGCGTCCAGAAACCGGCGCGCAGTCGCAGTCCCCCGGCGCCCCGGAACCAGTCGCCCTGGCCGCCCGGCGGACAGGCGGCGCCCGGCACTCCCATCAGCGGCGCGTGAGCGGCGAAGGCGGCGGGGCGGCTCACTCGGGTTTCCTGAACTTCAGCGTCATGCGGTCGCTTTCACCGATGGCGTCATATTTCGTCCGGTCGAACTCGGGATCGGCGGGCTGGCCCATCGGTGCCGTCAGACGGCGCGGCGCCAGGGTCTCGACCCCGAACGGATGATCCTTGGTGTCGTCCGGATTGGCGTTGATCTCGGACGCCTCGACAAAGACGAAGCCCGCCTCTTCGGCCAGTTGGCGGACGAAGGCTTCCTGCACATAGCCGTTGGCGGCGGCCGGGTCCTGATCCTCGTCCGGTTGAAGACGATGCTGTTCGATCCCCAGGATTCCGCCCGGCCGCAGAGCCGTAAAGGCGTCGGCGAAGGCCTTTTCGGCGATCCCCGCCGCCATCCAGGCGTGAATATAGCGCATGAACAGCACCATATCGGCCGCGCCCGCCGGAGCCACCGGGTCCGAGCCTGGCCCGAAGGCGGTGAACTGCACCGGCCCGTACAGCTTCTTGGATCCCAGGATACGGGCCTTCAGCGCATTGTTGATGGCGACCTGGGCCGGGTCGGCGTTCGGCCCCTCGACAAAGCCCGCCAGATACAGTGTCCCGCCGCCCCGGTTCAGATAGGGGGCCAGGATCTCGGCGTACCAGCCGCTGCCGGGCCAGAAGTCCACGACCGTCATCTTCGGCTGCAGGCCGAAGAAACGCAGCGTCTCGACCGGGTGGCGCCAGACGTCGCGCGCCTTGTCGTCCGCCGTGCGCCACGAACCGGCGACCGCCCATTCCAGCGAGCCTTCGGGCGGGCCCTTGGGGGCCTCAGGCGCGGGCGTCGGCGCCTCGTCCTTGCGGCCGCAGGCGGCCAGGCCGAACAGGGGCGCGACCAGGGCCAGGGCGCTGGCGCCGGCCAGGACGGATCGCCGCGTCGATCGTTCTGTCATGCGCGCTTCCTCTCGCCGCCTGCCTGCTCGTTCAGGGTGTTCGTCTGGGGCTTAAGGCGCTTCTGCGCCAGGGTCAAAAGCACGCACTGCATTGTCATCAAGGGGCTTCAGTCGGCGGCGTAGGGCTTGCGGAAGCGCAGGGTCATGCGGTCGCTTTCGCCGATCGCGTCCAGCGCCGCGCGTTCATCGGACGTCAGCGTCCGGCCGTCGCGCTCCGAGGTGCGGGTCGGCTTCAGGCTCCACACGCCGAAGGGGTGATCCCTATCGTCCTTCGAGTTGGCGTTCAGCTCGCTACGGGCCTCCAGTTCGAAGCCCGCGCGGCGGGCGGCGTGGATCAGCCAGCTTTCGGGGACATAGCCGGTCGGCGCCGTATCGGCGACGTTCAGCCCATCGGCCGCGCGGTGCTGTTCAACCGCCAGCACTCCGCCAGGCTTCAGCGCCGTGAAGAAGGCCGCCAGATAGGGCTCGGCCCGACCGTCGCGCGACCAGTTATGGAAGGCGCGGGCCACCACGACCATGTCCGCCGCCCCGTCCGCGACGCCCATGCCCTCGGTCGGACGGTTGACCGGGACGTAGCGGCCGCCGGTCGCCGCCGCATAGGGCTCCAGGATGTTGCGCCACCACCCGGCCCGACCCGGCTCGATCTCCACTACCGTCAGGCCCGGCTGCAGCCCCCAGAAGGTCAGGGTCTCGAACGGGTGGCGGTCGTCGTCGCGGGCGCGGTCCGCCTCGGGTCGGGCGGTCGAGGCCACGGCCGCCTGAAGCGCCGCGTCCTCGCTAAGGGTCGGCATCTCCATCGACAGGCCCTGACGGCGCGGCAGGGCCGCCGCCTCGGACGGCGCCGCCTGCGCCAGGGCGGCCGTGGCGACAAGGGGCGAGCCGAGAACGGCCCCGGCGAGGGCTATGAAGGCGAGGGTTCGCATGAGGGCTCCGGCCGCTTCCCAATACTGAAAGTAAAATCCTTACGGCGCTTCGCGGCCGCCGCAAGGCGTCGATGCGGCGGAGCGGCGATTTCGCGCGGCCCCTTGCGCCCGAAAAACGGCCTCCTACCTCTTCATCCGAGAGCGCCGATCCTCGGGCTCTCCAGACCTGACGGGGCCGAATGCGGACCGCCGGGGCTGAAACCCTCCGTCGTCCGGGGCCAAATCGCCGGACGGCTCAACCTTGCTGAATGTCAGAAGGATGACCCATGCGTACCTATGATTTCTCGCCGCTGTACCGTTCCGCCGTCGGTTTCGACCGTCTGGTCCGTCAGTTGGAAACCGCCGCGCGCTCCGGCCCGGAAAACGGCTGGCCTCCCTATAACATCGAAACGACGGGCGAGGACGCCTATCGCATCGAGATCGCCGTCGCCGGCTTCTCCGCCGATGAGCTGAACATCGAGGCCAAGGAAAACCTGCTGACCGTCACCGGCAAGAAGGCCGCCAATGACAGCGACGGCGCCCAGCGCACCTTCCTGCATCGCGGCCTGGCCGAGCGCGACTTCGAGCGCCGGTTTCAGCTGGCCGACTATGTGGTGGTCAAGGGCGCGGCCCTGGCCCACGGCCTTCTGACCATCGAGCTGAAGCGCGAACTGCCCGAGGCCCTCAAGCCCCGCAACATCGAAATCGCCGCCGGCTCTCCCCTGATCGAGGGCAAGGCCGAACCCAAGGCCAAGAAGGCGGCTTAAGGCCGTCTCGCCTGAGTGACCGATCCAAGGGGCGGCGTTCGCGTCGCCCCTTTTTCGTGGGCGGATGCTAACCCGCGTTCAGGTCGGAAAGGTCCAGCCCGCGCGCGCCGCTGGTCTGGGCCCCGGTGAAGTCGGCCTGCCGGGTCTGGGCGCCGTGCAGGATCGCTCGGCTGAGGTCCGCCTCGCTCAGCACGGCCCGACGCATGTCCGCTCCCGTCAGGTCGGCGCCGCGCAGGTTCGCCCCGCTCAGATCGGCGGGCATCAGCCGATCCGCCGTCAGCATCAAGGGCCCCAGTTGCGCCTCGCGCAGGTCCGCTCCGTTCAGCCGCGCCCGCGTCAACCGCGCCCCGCGCAGATCCGCCCGACGCAGATTGGCCGAGCGCAGGTCGGCGCCTTCCAGCTGCGCCCCCTGAAGCTGAACCCCTTCCATGTCCAGGCCGTAGAAGACCGCTCCCTTGGCCGACAGGGCCGTCAGGTTCAGCCCGCGAATGCTCTCCAGCGGCCGCAGGTCGACCCCGTCGAACACCGAGGGCTGGCCCTCGGCGCCGCCCGTCTCGCACCACTGGGCGTGTTCGCGCAGCATCTCGGCGGCAGGCATCTCGCTGACCGGCTCGCCCGCCGGGCGATTATCGACCAGGGCGCCGTCCATATTGGCCCCGTCGGTCCGCCACATGGCCGCCTTGACGCCCACCAGGATGGCGTCGCTGAGGTCTGCGCCCGACAGGTCGGCGCCCGACAGGTCCGCCCCGGCCAGGTCGGCGCCGCGAAAGCTGGCCTGTTTCAGATTGGCCCGGACCAGCTTGCAGTCCTTCATGACAGCGTCGGTGAAGTCGGCGGCCACGGCGATCACGCCGGTCATGCGCGACCGCTGAAGATTGGCGCCCGCCAGCACGGCCCCCTGCGCCTCCGTCTCCGACCGCTTGCGCGCCTCGACGACGCGGAAGCCCAGCTTGGCGTCCTTGGCGGCGATGGTGCCTTCGCGCAGGTCAGCCTCGAACAGGTCGGCGCCCGACAGGTCCGCGCCGCGCAGGCAGGCCCCGCGCAGATCGGCCCGGCGCAGGCTGGCGTCGACCAGGGTCGCATCCTGCATGTCCGCGCCGAAGAAGTTGGCGTTGTCCAGCTTGGCCCCGGTCAGGTCGCAGCCGATCAGGCAGGCGGCGGTGAAGTCGGCGTCGGCCAGGTTACGCCCGCGCAGGGACACGCCCGACAGGTCCATCCAGGCGAAGACCGCCCGCGCCCCGCCCGGCCGCGCCTGCCACAGCCGGTCGTGCTTCAGGCAGACGGCGTCGACCTCTTCCTGAGTCAGTTTCCTGCGGACGGGTTCGACGGCCTCGCTCATGGGGCCGTTTATGGCTTACGCCGGATTAAGGAAGCTTTTCGGAAACAAGGGTTTTTCCCGACCCGTCTCTACGGTCGGGCCGCCTACTCCGTCAGCAGCCCCTGTTCGCGCAGGGCCTCGGCCAGCTCGCCGTCCTGGGTCCACAGGCGGGTGTAGCCCGCCTCGCCCAGCCGGTTCAGCTCGGTCGTCAGATCGGCGCGCGGCGCGGCGGCGAAGCGGCCGTCGAAGCCCGCGCCGTCCTCGCTGATCCGCACCATCGGACGGCCTGTCTCAAGCCGATGCAGGAAGCCTTCGCACAGGACGGCGGCCTCTTCCGACAGCAGTCCCGTCTCGACCTTCAGGCCCGACTGGCGTAGCCGCTCCGTGCCCCGGCCCGAGGCGAAGGGCGACGGGTCCAGCGCCGCGATCACCACCCGCTCGACCCCGGCCTCGGCCAGAAAGTGGGCGCAGGACTTGCGGCCCGACGAGCGGGCGCCGCACGGCTCCAGCGTCACATAGGCGGTCGCGCCCTTCACGGCCTCGCCCGCCTCGGGCACGGCCTGTTCCTCGGCGTGCGGGCGTCCGCCCGGCGCCGTCGCCGCCTCGGCCAGCACGACCCCGTCCTTGACCAGAACGCAGGCTACGGCCGGATTGGGCCAGGTCTCGCCCATGCGGCTCAGGGCCAGATCGATGGCCCGCCGCATGAAAACAGCGTCGTCCGCCGCCCCGCTCACGCGATAACTGGCAGGGCTTGCGCCCGCCCCTCGTCCAGATAGCGGGCGGCGACCGGCTTCAGGTCCGCGTCCAGATCGATCTCCAGCGGGTTGCCGGTCGGGATCTCAACGTCGACGATCCTGTCGTCCGGCACCGTGAACAGCAATTTGACGATGGCGCGCAGGGAGTTGCCGTGGGCGGCGATCAGCACGTCCTCGCCCGCCTTCAGGCGCGGGGCGATCTCGGCGTCCCAATAGGGCTGCACCCGGTCCAGCGTCGTCTTCAGGCTCTCGGTGTCCGGGATCTCCTTACCGGCGTAGCGGGGATCGCCGGCGAAATCGAACTCGCCGCCCGGCGCCAGCGGCGGCGGCGGCACGTCATAGCTGCGGCGCCAGACCTTGACCTGATCCTCGCCGTGCTTGGCCGCCGTCTCGGCCTTGTCCAGCCCGGTCAGGCCGCCGTAATGGCGCTCGTTCAGGCGCCAGTCCTCGATGACCGGCACGTTCTTGAGACCCGCCGAGTCCAGCGCCAGGGCGCCGGTGCGCTTGGCCCGCTTCAGCACCGAGGTGAACATGACGGCAGGCTTGAACCCCGCCTGCGCGATCAGCTCGCCGCCGCGCCGGGCCTGGGCCTCGCCCTCGGCCGTCAGGTCGACGTCGACCCAGCCGGTGAAGCGGTTCTCCAGGTTCCATTGGCTCTGGCCGTGGCGCAGCAGGATCAGACGGGTCATCAGGGTCTCCGGGAGCATCCGTATCTTGAGGTTCTCGCTAGGCCCCCGACGCGGGGGCGGTCAAGGTTTCGCCGCATCAGGATAAAGACGGCAGCCATAACAAGGGTCGCGCGTTGTGGCCTCTCGAGCGGGGCAAGGCTATAGGGCCAGACAGATTTGCGACCCCGCGCCTCTCAGCGGCCTATCCAGGAATAACCATGCAAAAGCCCCGTCAGGACATCCGCCCCAACACAGCGGAGTATGAAACCCTGCCCCTGGTCAAACCGACCGGCTTTCGCGAATACGACGCCCGCTGGATTCTGGAAAAAGAGATCAACCTGCTGGGCATTCAGGCCCTGGGCCTCGGCCTGGCCACCTATGTCCACGAGATCGGCCAGACGCCCAAAATCGCCGTCGGCCACGACTTCCGCGGCTATTCCCTGTCGGTGAAGCAGGCGCTGATCCTGGGCCTGCTGGAAGGCGGGATGGAGGTGCTGGACATCGGCCTGGCCCTGTCGCCGATGGCCTATTACGCCCAGTTCGCCCTGGACTGCCCCTGCGTCGCCATGGTCACCGCCAGCCACAATGAGAACGGCTGGACCGGCGTGAAGATGGGCGCACAGGCGCCTCTGACCTTTGGCCCTGACGAGATGGGCCGCCTGAAGGAAATCGTCCTGAATGGCGAGGGCGTCGCCCGCCCCGGCGGCAGGCTCGAGCGCGTCGAGGGCTTCCGCGAGACCTACATCAAGGACGTGGCGTCCAAGGTGAAGCTGTCCCGCCCGCTGAAGGTCGTGGCCGCCTGCGGCAACGGCACGGCCGGCGCCTTCGCACCCGAGGTTCTGCGGCTGATGGGCGCCGAAGTGATCGAGATGGACACCGACCTCGACTACACCTTCCCCAAATACAATCCGAACCCGGAAGATCACGCCATGCTGGTGCAGATGGCGGCCAAGGTGAAGGAGACGGGCGCCGACCTGGCTCTGGGCTTCGACGGCGACGGCGACCGCTGCGGCGTGGTCGATGACACGGGCGAGGAGATCTTCGCCGACAAGATCGGCCTGATGCTGGCCCGCGACCTGTCGGCCATCCATCCGAACGCGACCTTCGTCGTCGATGTGAAGTCGACCGGCCTGTACAAGACCGACGAGGTGCTTAAGGCCAACGGCGCGACCACCGTCTACTGGAAGACCGGCCACTCCTACATCAAGCGCAAGACCGCCGAACTGGGCGCCCTGGCCGGGTTCGAGAAGTCGGGCCACTTCTTCCTGTCGGGCGACCTGGGCCACGGCTATGACGACGGCCTGGTGGCGGCGGGCGCTGTGCTGGCCATGCTGGACCGCAATCCCGGCAAGAGCCTCAGCGAACTGAAGACCGCCCTGCCTGACGCCTGGACCAGCCTGACCATGTCGCCCCACTGCGACGACGAGCTGAAGTATGACGTGCTGGCGAAGATCGTGAAGGAATACGAGGATCTGGCGGCGTCCGGCGGCTCGATCCTGGGCCGCAAAATCGTCGAGGCCATCACCGTCAACGGCGTGCGTGTCCACCTGGAGGACGGCTCCTGGGTGTTGGTCCGCGCCTCTTCCAACAAGCCGGAACTGGTCGTCGTGGTCGAGAGCATGCGCTCGGCCGACGACATGCGCGACCTGTTCCGCAAGGAAGTGAAGCCGCGCCTCGCCGCCCACCCGGAAATCGGCGCCTTCAACCAGGAAATCTGATTCCGGTTTGACCGGCGGCGGCGTCGTGGACAATGGTCGTTCCATGAACGACGCCGCCTCCCTCCCCGTGGTCATTGTCGGCGGCGGGTTCTCCGGCGCCATGCTGGCCGCGCGCCTGGCCGAACAGGGGCAGGCCTCGGTTCTGATCGAGCGCAGCGAACAGGTCGGCCTCGGCGTCGCCTATTCGGCTGTGCTGGACGCGCACCGCCTCAACGTCCGCTCGGAGCGGATGAGCGCCCGCCCCGACCGGCCGGCCGACTTCACCGACTGGCTGGCGCTCCACGCCCCCGATTTCGCCGATCCCAACGGCTTCGCGCCGCGCCGCCTCTACGGCCGCTATGTGCAGGACCGGCTTGCGCAGACCGAGGCCGCCCATCCCGGCCTGATCCGCCACGTGAAGGGCGAGGCTGTCCGCATCGAGGGCGAGACCGTCATCCTCGCCGACGGCGCCCGCCTGTCCGGCCGCGCTATGGTGCTGGCCACCGGCAATCCGCCGCCGCGCCCAGCCGTGGCGGGCGCCGCCCCCCGACGCATCGCCGACCCTTGGAGCCCCGACGCTCTGAGCGCCATCGCCCCCGACGACGACGTGGTGATCCTCGGCTCGGGCCTGACCATGGTCGATGTCGTCCTGGCGCTTCAGGCCCAGAACTGGCGCGGCCATGCGACGGTCGTGTCGCGGCGCGGCCTGCTGCCGCTGGCCCACGGCGCCCATCACGACGCCCCCCTCGACCTGCCGCCCGAGGCGCTGACCGGCGCCCTGTCCGACCGTCTGGCCGCCGCCCGTCGGCTGGCGCGCGAGCACGGTTGGCGCCGCGTGATGGAGGGTTATCGCCCGATCACCCTCGACCTGTGGCGCGCCGCAGCATCCGCCGAGCGCGCCCGCTTCCTGCGCCATCTGCGCCCTTGGTGGGACGTGCATCGCCACCGCATCGCGCCTGAGGTCGCCGCCGAACTCGAGGCGTTGAAGGCGGCAGGCCGCCTGACGGTCATCCCCGGCCGCGCCCAGGCGATCGCCGCTGATGGCGAAGGCGCGACGCTGACCGTCCGTACACGAAATGGCGCGACACAGACGCTGTCCGCCGCCTGGCTGATCGACTGCACCGGCCCCGGCCACGATGCCGCTCGCGCGCCGCTGACCGCCGCCCTGATCGCTGAAGGCCGCGCCCGCCTCGACGTGGCCGACCTCGGCCTCGACCTGGACTCAGACGGACGCGTCCTGCACGCCGACGGCGCCCCCGACCCCGCCCTGTTCGCTCTCGGCCCCCCCGCCCGCGCCGCCTTTTGGGAAACGGTCGCCGTGCCGGACATCCGCCAGCGGATCGAGGCGCTGACCCGCGTCCTGAGCGCCTGATCGTCGTCCACACAGCTAGGGGCGAATTTTCCAGCCTCCACGCAACCTCCTCCACAGTCTAGCCGCTGGCAGGCCTTTCCGTGGTCGGCTATCACCGGGTCAGGAGAGGAAACATAAAAATGAACCGCCACCGCACGCGCGTCCTCGGCGACCGCACCCTCGCGCCTGAAACCCTGATGATGGGCTACGGCTATGATCCGGCCCTGTCGGAGGGCGCGATCAAGGCGCCGCTGTTCCAGGCCTCGACCTTCGTCTTCAAATCGGCCGAGGACGGCAAACGCTTCTTCGAAGTCGCCTATGGCCTGCGCCAGCGTGACCCGGACGAGGCGCTGGGCCTGATCTATTCGCGCATCAACAATCCGAACCTCGAGATTCTGGAAGACCGTCTCGCCGTCTGGGACAAGGCGGACAAGGCTCTGGTCTTCTCCAGCGGCATGGCCGCGATCTCGACCGCCATGCTGGCCCTGGTGCGGCCCGGCGACGTCATCGTCTATACGGCCCCGGCCTATGGCGGCACCGAATACCTGTTCGACCGCATCCTGCCCCGCTACGGCGTCAAGGCGATCAGCGTCCCCGCCGCCGAGGGCGCCGACGCCCTGGACGCGGCCATGATCGCGGCTGCCGCGGATGCAAAGACGACGGGCGGACGCCTGGCCGCCGTCTATCTGGAGACCCCCGCCAACCCAACCAACCAACTGGTCGACATCGCCCGCGCGGTGCCGGGCGCCAGGGCCCTGGATCAGGCCGAACCTCCGGCAGTCGCCGTCGACAACACCTTCCTCGGCCCTCTGTGGCAGAGCCCGCTGGAACTGGGCGCCGACCTCGTCCTCTATTCCCTGACCAAATACGTCGGCGGCCACTCGGACCTGATCGCGGGCGGCTGCATGGGCGGGGCGGACCTCATGGCGCGCGTCGGCGAGATGCGGACCATCTGCGGCACGACCGCCGACCCGCACACCGCCTGGCTGCTGCTGCGCAGTCTGGAGACCCTGCACATCCGCATGGAGCGCGCGCAGGACAACGCCCTGACCCTGGCCGAACGCCTACGCGCCGATCCGCGCGTCAGCGCCGTCCTGACGGCGGGCGGCCCGGACGCTTCGCCAGAACAGCAGGCGATCTTCGAAGCCCAATGCAAGGGCTCCGGCTCGACCTTCTCGCTGGAACTGCCGGGCGGCGAGGCCGAGGCCTTCCGCATGCTGAACGCGCTTCGCCTGTTCAAACTGGCCGTCAGCCTGGGCGGCGCCGAGAGCCTGGCCTCCCACCCCTCCAGCATGACCCATTCGGACTATACGCTAGAGGCCAAGGCGCGCAGCGGCATCGGCGACAATCTGGTGCGCCTGTCGGTCGGGATCGAGAACGTCGAGGACCTGTGGGCCGACCTGGATCAGGCCCTGTCCGCCATCTGACGGCGCAAGCGGCGGGCGATCAGCCCGCCGCCTTCACCGCCTCGGCCACATCATTGACCACGCGCTTGACCAGGGCCTCGTCGTCGCCCTCGGCCATGACGCGGATCAGCTTTTCCGTGCCCGAGGGGCGGACCAGAAGACGGCCCGCGCCGTTCAGGGCGGCTTCCGCCTCGGCCATCGCCGCCTTGACGTTCGCGTCCTCCAGCGGCTTTCCAGCCGTATAGCGGACGTTCTGAAGCAGTTGCGGGACCGGCTCGAACTGGCGCGCCAGCTCGCTCATCGGCGCGCCCGCCTCGACCAGGACGGCCAGCACCTGCAGCGCCGCCATCAGGCCGTCGCCGGTCGTGGCGTGGTCCTTCAGGATGATGTGGCCCGACTGTTCGCCGCCGATGTTGAAGCCGCCCTCGCGCATCCGCTCCATGACGTAGCGATCGCCGACCTTGGTGCGCTCCAGCGTCAGACCCTCGGCCTTCAGGCGGCGCTCCAGCCCCAGGTTGGACATGACGGTGGCGACTACGCCCCTGCCGTTCAGCCGCCCGCGCTTGGCCCAGTCCAGACCGATCAGGGCCATGATCTGATCGCCGTCGACCACATGCCCCTTCTCATCGCAGATGATGACCCGGTCGGCGTCGCCGTCCAGCGCGATGCCGATGTCGCAGCGATAGCGCTTGACCGCCTCCGACACCGTGGCCGGATATGTTGAGCCGCACTCGGCGTTGATGTTCAGGCCGTTAGGCTCCACCCCGACGGGGAAGACCTCAGCGCCCAGTTCATAGAGGGTCGTCGGCGCCACGCGGTAGCCCGCGCCGTTGGCGCAGTCGATGGCGATGCGCAGGCCCTTCAGGCTCAGCCGCTTGGGGAAGGCCTGTTTGGCGATTTCGATATAGCGCGGCGGGGCGTCGTCGATGCGCTTGACCCGGCCCAGCTTGTTCGACGGCGCCAGGTCCTGATCCAGAGCCCCGTCCATCATGGCTTCGAGCTTCAGCTCGATCTCGTCCGACAGCTTGTAGCCGTCCGGGCCGAACAGCTTGATGCCGTTGTCGGCGTAGTCGTTGTGCGAGGCCGAGATCATGATGCCTAGATCGGCCCGCATCGAGCGGGTCATCATCGCCACGCCCGGCGTCGGCAGCGGCCCGAAGGTGCGCACGTCCATGCCCACCGAGGCCAGCCCCGCCACCAGCGCCGGCTCGATCATATAGCCCGACAGGCGCGTGTCCTTGCCGATCACCACCAGATGGCGCCGGTCGTCGTCGGTGCGGAACAGCCGCCCGGCGGCCAGGCCGACGCGCAGGGCCACCTCGGCCGTCATCGGATGGGTGTTGGCCCGGCCGCGAATGCCGTCGGTGCCGAAGTATTTTCTCTCGCCCAAGAGGCCGTCCCTCGCTGGCGGCCCCGGAATTGCAAAGAAACCTTCCGAAACCCATTTTTTGATGTCGCCGCCCCCGCGATTTCCTAGAGCGGATATCCAAGGGCGGAGACTGAACCCTCTCGCTTACCTCAATTTCGCGGCCCGGCGCAAAGAGCGGCGGCTGCGTTCCGTTCGGAGCAGACCTCATGTGCGGCATCATCGGCGTCACCGGAACCGGCCCCGTCGTCCCTCGCCTGATCGACAGCCTGAAGCGGCTTGAGTATCGCGGCTATGATTCCGCCGGGATCGCGGTCCAGTTCGAGGGCCGCATCGAGCGCCGCCGCGCCAAGGGCAAGATCCGCGAACTGGAAGCCGTGCTGGCCGCCGAGCCGGTCGCCGGGACCGTCGGCGTCGGCCACACCCGCTGGGCCACCCACGGCGCCCCGACCACGACCAACGCCCACCCGCACAAGGCCGGACGCGTCTGCCTGGTCCACAACGGCATCATCGAGAATTTCGCCGAGCTGAAGGCTGAGATGGAGGCCGAGGGCCGCGTCTTCGAAAGCCAGACCGACACCGAGGTCGTCGCCCACCTGCTGGACCACAAGCTTGCGGCCGGAATGGCGCCGCTGGACGCCTTCAAGGCCACACTCGACCGTCTGACCGGCGCCTACGCCCTGGCCGTGCTGATCGAGGGCGAGGACGAACTGATCCTGGGCGCGCGTCGGGGCAGTCCCCTGGTCGTGGGCTGGGGCGAGGGCGAGATGTATCTGGGTTCTGACGCCCTGGCCGTCGGCCCCTTCACCCAGAAGATATCCTATCTGGAAGAGGGCGATTACGTCGCCGTGACCCGCACCGGCGCGCACATGTTCGACGCCTCGGGCCGCCCGGCCGACCGCGCCGTGGTTCAGGTCTCGGCCTCTTCTGCGCTGGTCGAGAAGGGCGAATACCGCCACTTCATGGAAAAGGAAATCCACGAACAGCCCGACAGCGTCCAGCACACCCTGTCGGAATACCTCGACCTGGTCTCCGGCAAGGCCAAGGTTCAGGCCGTGGACTTCGCCGCCCTGAGCCGCATTCAGATCGTCGCCTGCGGCACGGCCTTCTACGCCGCCCAGATCGGCAAATACGCCTTTGAGAAATACGCCGGCCTGCCCTGCGACGTCGAGATCGCCTCGGAGTTCCGCTATCGCGACCCAGCCCTGTCGCCCGGCACGCTCGCCGTCGCCGTCAGCCAGTCGGGCGAGACCGCCGACACCCTGGCGGGCCTGAAATGGTGCAAGGCGCAGGGGCTGAAGACCGCCGCCGTCGTCAACGTCCACACCTCCTCGATGGCGCGCGAGGCTGAAACCCTCTGGCCGACCCACGCCGGGCCCGAAATCGGCGTCGCCTCGACCAAGGCCTTCACCGCCCAGGTCGCCGCCCTGCTGTCGCTGGCCGTCGCGGCGGGCGTGGCGCGCGGCAAGATCGACGCCGTTCAGGAAGCCGAGCTGGTCAAGGCCCTATTCGAGGCGCCTCGTCTGATCTCCGAAGCCCTGCAGATGGACGCGGGCATCCATGCCCTGACGCTGGACCTGGCCAAGGCGCGCGATGTCCTGTTCTTGGGTCGCGGCCCCATGTTCCCCCTGGCGATGGAAGGCGCGCTGAAGCTGAAGGAGATCAGCTATATCCACGCCGAGGGCTATGCGGCGGGCGAGCTGAAACACGGCCCCATCGCCCTGATCGACGAAGAGACCCCCACCGTGGCCCTGGCACCGCTGGACGACCTGTTCGAGAAGACCGCGTCCAACCTTCAAGAAGTCGCCGCGCGCGGCGGCCCGGTCATCATGATCGCCCCCGAAAAGGCGCCTGATCCGCACGGCGCCGGCATCCGCCGTGTCCACGCCCCCGACTGCCCGGCCCTGATCGCGCCTCTGGTCTACGCCGTGCCGATGCAGCTCCTGGCCTATTACACCGCCGTCCAGAAGGGCACCGACGTCGACCAGCCCCGCAACCTGGCCAAGTCGGTGACGGTGGAATAGGCGAACCAGGACGGCTCCGGGGCGTTTGGAAGCTTCACAAATTGCGCCTATGACAGGCGGCCCCAAGGCTGATCAGGACGATCCATGACGACCTCCCCCGCCCGCCTTCGCCCAGCCCCTCTGCGCAAGGCGGTCCTGCCCGTAGCCGGTCTCGGCACGCGGGTTCTGCCCGGCACCAAGACCACGCCGAAGGAGCTGCTGAACGTCGTCGACCGGCCGATCCTCTCCTACATCGTGGAAGAGGCGCGCGAGGCGGGGATCGAGCACATCGTCTTCGTCACCGGCCGCGCCAAACAGGCGATCGAGGACTATTTCGACCACCAGATCGAGCTTGAGGCCCAACTCCTGGCCAAGGGCAAGACCGAGATTCTGGCCACAATGAACGCCGAACTGGCCCGGGCCGGCGAGATGAGCTTCACCCGCCAGATGCAGCCCAAGGGCCTCGGCCACGCCGTCTGGTGCGCCCGCGACATCATCGGTCCCGAGCCCTTCGCCGTCATCCTGCCCGACGTGATCGTGGATTCGCAGCCGGGCGCCCTGAAGCAACTGGCCGAGGTCTACGCCGAGGTCGGCGGCAACGTCATCGGCGTCGAGGCCGTGCCCGAGGCCGACACCCACAAATACGGCATCATCGACCCGGCCTCCCACGACGGCCGCCGCTACGGCATGAAGGGCATGGTCGAAAAGCCGGCTCAGGGCACGGCGCCGTCGACCATGTCGATCTCGGGCCGCTACATCCTGCAGCCGGAAATCTTCGACCTGCTGGAGACGCAGGAGCGCGGCGCCGGCGGCGAGATTCAGCTGACCGACGCCATGGCCCGGCTGATGCAGTCGCAGACCTTCACCGCCTATGAGTATGAAGGCGTGACCCACGACTGCGGCGACAAGATCGGCCTGCTGCGCGCCAACGTCGCCCTCGCCCTGAAGCGCCCCGATCTCGGCGATGCCGCCCGCACCGCGATCGAAAGCCTGCTGTAACCGCTTGCGTCTCCTCGTGCGAAAGCGACGGACCCCAGCACCCCACGCGGCAGCCCCCTCAAACCCTTCTCCCCTTGTGGGAGAAGGACGAACGGCGCCTGCACATCAGGCTTTGAAAACCTCTTTTATTTCAAGGCCCCGGTCTCTGCGTCCCCTTGTCTAGCCCGCCTTACCGCCCCACCGCCGCATTATCCCTGCGCGGCCCCAGCCAATCCCTCCGATTTCAGACGATTCAGACGAATTGGACTCTGTTTTTTCCGTCCTGCGTCGCTTTAGCCGCTCCTCACGCGCCACGCTTTCGCCCTCTCACGCGTTCGGCTAGGCAAGAGGGGACGTTGAAAACGAGGTTCGACCGATGCGCGTGATGATTCTGGGCGGCGACGGCTTCTGCGGCTGGCCCACGGCCCTGCACCTGTCGGCGCGCGGCTGGGAGGTGCTGATCGTCGACAACCTCAGCCGCCGCAACATCGACAATGAGCTGGAAATCCGCTCGCTGACCCCGATCCGCACCATGGGCGAGCGCATCGCCGCGTGGAAAGAGGTCTCAGGCCGCACCATCGACTTCGTCAATCTGACCGTCGGCAAGGAGTTCGACCGCCTGGTCGCCCTGATCGGGGACTGGGCGCCGGACAGCGTCGTCCACTTCGCCGAACAGCGCGCCGCCCCCTATTCCATGAAGTCGGCGCGGCACAAGATCTACACCGTCGACAACAATCTGAACGCCACCAACCATCTGCTGGCCGCCATCGTCGAGAGCGGGCAGGACGTGCACTTGGCGCACCTGGGGACGATGGGGGTCTATGGCTACACCACGGCGGGCCTGCGCATTCCCGAGGGCTATCTGAAGGTCACGGTCGACACCGACCACGGCCCCACTGAGCAGGAAATCCTGTTCCCGCCGAACCCCGGCAGCATCTATCACATGACCAAGACGCAGGACGCCCTGCTGTTCCAGTTCTACGCCAAGAACGATTCTCTGCGGATCACCGACCTGCATCAGGGCATCGTCTGGGGCGCCCAGACCGAGGAAACGCGTCAGGACGAGCGCCTGATCAACCGCTTCGACTATGACGGCGACTACGGCACCGTGCTGAACCGCTTCCTGATGCAGGGCGCGCTGGGCTATCCGCTGACGGTGCACGGCTCGGGCGGCCAGACACGGGCCTTCATCCACATTCAGGACACGGTCCGCTGCGTCGAACTGGCGCTGAACAACCCGCCCAAGCGGGGGGAGCGGGTCAAGATCCTCAACCAGATGACCGAGAGCCGCCGCGTGCGCGATCTGGCGCAGATGGTGGCGGGCCTGACGGGCGCGCAGGTCCACAACGTCGCCAATCCGCGTCAGGAGGCTGACGAGAACGAACTCGTCGTCGCCAACGACCAGTTCCGCGAACTGGGGCTGAAGCCGATCACCCTGGCCGAGGGCCTGATGGCCGATGTGACCGAGATCGCCCGCCGCTACGCCGACCGCGCTGACCGCAGCAAGATCCCTTGCGTCACCGCCTGGAACGCCGGCCGCGCCGAGGCCTTGAGGGATGAGACCGAAGCAAACGCCGCCCCTGCCCCCGTCCGCATCCTGTCCGCCTGAGAAACCGAAGCCTGATGACCGAACCCGCCGCCGCCCCGTCCCTGTTGGTCTTCGGCGGCGGCTATCTGGGACAGGCGGCGGCGCGCGAAGCCCTGCAGCGCGGCGGCGCGTCCTTCGCGACCTCGCGCGATCCACAGACCCGTCAGGCGCTGGCGGCGCAGGGGATCACGCCGGTCGATCCGGCTGACGCCAAGGCTCTGGGCGAGGCCCTGGCCGCCGCACAGGCCGTGCTGATCACCACGCCGCCGGACGCTCACGGCTGCCCCGCCCTGCGCGCGCTGACGCCGCTGGCGGGCGACGCCTGGCCCGACTGGATCGGCTATGTCTCCTCCACCTCCGTCTACGGCGACCGGGCGGGCGGCTGGGCCTTCGAGGGCGATCCGCTGAACGCCGCCACGCTGGAAGGCGCCCGCCGCGCGCGGGTCGAGCGCGACTGGCTGGACGGGGCGCAGGGCATGGGGCTGACGCTGCAGGTTTTCCGCCTGCCCGGCTTCTACGGCCCCGGCCGCAGCGTCATCGACCGCCTGCGCGCCGGAACCGCGCGTCTGGTGAAAAAGCCCGGCCAGGTGTTCAACCGCATTCACGTGGACGACATCGTCTCGGGCCTGTTCGCCTCCATGGCCCGACCGCGCCCAGGCGGCGTCTACAATCTGACCGACGACGAGCCGACCGCCGCCGACGTCGTCACCGCATGGGCCGCCGAGCGCCTGGGCTTGCCGCGTCCGCCCGAAGTCGACTGGACCGCCCCCGAGGTCAGCGAGGCCATGCGCCGCTTCTATCTGGACTCCAAGCGCGTCTCCAACGCCCGCGCCAAGGCTGAACTGGGCTGGCGCCCCCGCTATCCCTCCTACCGCGAGGGGCTGGAGGCGATCCTCGCCGAGAAAGCCCCCTGACATACGAAAGGCGCGCCGACTGAAATCGACGCGCCTTCTTCTCGCTCAAGCCGCGAGGGTCCGCGACCCGAGCATAGCGACACTTAAAAGGGCAGGATGTTGCGCTGGCGGCTGTAGCTCATGGTGCCGACATTGGCGCCCAGACGCACGCCGACGCCCGTGCGGATCGGGGCCAGGACGATGCCGTCGGCGCGCTGATAGTTCACGCCAAGGCCCGCGACCAGATAGGCCGAGCCTTCAACACCCGGATAGCGGCGATAGAGCATGTCGGGGTGATACAGGCCGTAGACCAGGGTGAAGACCCGGCTGGCGTTGCCGCCCCAGTCCCATCCAATGGAGGCGCCCTGCCAGTAGACTTCCTGCGAGGCCGACAGGTCCTTCATATGCAGAGCCCCGCGGCCGTAGCGCAGGCCGGCGACGACGGCGCCAGCGCCTTCCTCGCCCGCGATGTAGGCGGTCGGGCGGTCGCCCTGTTCGGCGAAGATGCGCTCGATGGCGCCGCCCACGGCCTCGGCGGCGATGCCCAGCTCGCGCGACCCGGCCGCGACCAGTTCGTCGAAGGTATAGGCCTGGGCGTTGTTGTCCGAGGCGATCGGATAATTGGGATCAGCCGGCGGGCGGCTGGCGCAGGCGCCGAGGCCGGCGGGCAGGGCGCCGGCGGCGGCGAGGCCGAGGCTGGTGCGGATCAGTTGGCGGCGGTGCATGGTCGAGGCTCCCGGCTAAGGACGGTCCGCCCGACGTCGCGGGCTTGGCCTACCGTCCGTGCCTTTTACGGCAGCCTTGGGGCTTTAAGGTTAACCGAAGATTGCTTGGCCGCAGAAGTTCCGGCGGCCTGTGTCTCAGGCCGCCGGTTTTTTCTGTCTTCAGGCGCGCAGCGTTCCGCCCGCCTTGGCCGCCGCCGCCTTGACCTTGGCCATCAGAGCCTCGATTTCGGCCTCGGCCAGGGTGGCGGCGCGGGGCTGGATCTCGACCTCGATGGCGACCGACTTCTGGCCTTCGGGCACGCCCTGGCCGCGATAGACGTCGAACACGCGGACATCGGCGATCAGCGCCTTGTCAGCGCCCGCCACCGCGCGGGTCAGATCGCCCACGGCCTTGGCCTCGTCCATCAGGAAGGCGAAGTCGCGGGTCAGGGGCATCAGGTTCGGCAGGTCCGCCGCGCCGCGCGCCTTGCCACCCTTGCCGCGAGGCTCGGGCACGGAATCCAGCACGATCTCGAATGCCAGCATGGGGCCGTCCGCATCCAGCGCCTTCAGCACGCGCGGGTGCAGGGCGCCGAACTCGACGATGACGTTCTTGGGGCCCAGTTGCAGCCGGGCCGAGCGGCCGGGGTGCCACCAGTCGCGGTTCGAGCCTTGCGCCAGCTGCAGAGAGGCGACCGGAGCGCCGATCTCTTCCAGCACGGCCAGCAGGTCGCCCTTCAGCGCGAACAGGGGGTCTTCCCCCGCCCCGCCCCAGTGACGGTCGGCATGCGGCGCGACCAGACCGGCGATGACGGTGCGCTGGCCGGTCGGCTGATCGTCCAGATAGATGGGGCCGATCTCGAACAGGGCGACGTCGGCGTGGCCGCGCGCGGCGTTGCGCGCCGCCGCCTGGATCAGGTTCGGCAGCACCGAAGGACGCATGCAGTCCAGGTCCGCCGCGATGGGGTTCTCCAGCACCAGCCGCTCGTCCCCGCCGCCGAACAGGGCCGCGATCGACTGCTTGGTGAAGGACCAGGTGACGGCCTCGGCATAGCCCAGCGCCGCCAAAGCGCGGCGGGCCGTGCGCACGCGCGCCTGACGCTGGCTCAGCACCCCGCCGGGGGCCGGAGCGACCGGCGGCAGGGGCGCGTCGGGCAGGGCGGCGTAGCCCTCGATACGGGCGACCTCCTCGACCAGATCGGCGGGGCCCTCGATGTCGCGGCGCCACGACGGCGGCGTCACCGACCAGGGCGAGCCGCGCATGACGGTGAAGCCCAGGGCGAACAGAATCTCGAAGATCCGGTCCTCGCTGAGGTCCATGCCTGACAGGCGCTTCACATAGGCCGGATCGAAGGCGAAGGCGGCAGGTGCGGCCGGAGCCTCGCCCGCTGCCGTGACCGTCGACGGCTCGCCGCCGCACAGGTCGAGGATCAGTTGCGTGGCCAGTTCCAACCCCGGCACGACCGAGGCCGTGTCCACGCCGCGCGCAAAGCGATACTGCGCGTCCGAATTGATCCCCAGCGAGCGGCCCGTCTGGGCGGTGGCGATGGGGTCGAACCAGGCGCTTTCAACGAAGACGTCGACCGTGTCGTCCGAGCACCCTGTCGAGACACCGCCCATGACGCCGCCCAGGCCGATGGCGCGCTGGCCCCCGGCGTCGGCGATGACGCAGTCGGCGGCGCCCGGCGCATAGGTCTTGCCGTCCAGCGCCTCGATCTGATCAGCCTCGCCGCGACCGGCGCGCACGACGATCCCCTCGCCCGACAGGCTCGCCAGATCATAAACGTGCAGCGGCCGCGCGCGGTCGTAGGAAATCAGGTTGGTGATGTCGACGAGGCGGTTGATCGGACGCAGGCCGATGGCCGTCAGCCGCTGTTGCAGCCACTCCGGCGACGGGCCGTTGCGCACGCCCCGGATCACGCGACCGGCGAAAACCGGGCACAGTTCGGGCGCCTCCAGGGTCACCGAGACGGGGCTGTCGAAAGCCCCGGCGACCGGCGCGATCTCGGGCGTCGTCAGCTTGCCAAGCCCAGCGGCGGCCAGGTCGCGGGCGATGCCCGCCACGCCCAGCCAGTCGGGACGGTTCGGCGTCACTTCGAAGTCGATGACCGGCTCGGCGCCGAAGACGCCCGCAGCGGGCGCGCCGACCTGCAGATCGTCGGCCAGCTCAAGAATGCCGTCGCTGTCGTCGGCCAACTCCAGCTCGGCGGCCGAGCACAGCATGCCGTTGGACACCACGCCGCGCACCGGCTTCTCGACCAGGGTCACGCCCAGACCCGGCACATAGGCGCCGATGGGGGCGTAGATGGTGGTCAGGCCCGCCCGCGCGTTCGGGGCGCCGCAGACGATCTCCTTCATCCCGTCGACGGTCTCGACCTGACAGACCTGCAACCGGTCAGCGTTCGGGTGACGCTCGGCCGACACGATCCGGGCGACCGTGAAGGGGGCCAGGGCAGCGATCGGGTCGTGGACCTCCTCGACCTCCAGCCCGGCCATGGTCATGGCCTCGGCGACCTGATCGACCTGCGCCTCGGTATCGAGGTGGGCCTTCAGCCAGGAAAGCGTGAACTTCATTGGGTCGATCCCGACTGGGACAGCGCCGCCACCATATTGTCGAGGAACTCCGACGGGCCGGTGAAGCCGACGCCCAGGAAGTTGCAGTTGATGAACTGGCAGTTCTTGAACGGGATCGACCCGGTCACGCGCTGCGGCCCCAGCGGCGTCAGCATCAGGTTGCGCGGATCGCCCTTGGCGTCGCCCATGTTGCAGCCGTCGAAGTTGCAGCCTTCCAGCGGCAGCAGGACCGCAGGCCCTTCCATCAGGCAGTTCTCGAACCGACGGTTCTCGATAACGGGCAGCCCGGCGCGCGCCGTCTCCATGAACAACTGGGGCAGCCACACGTTCTTGCCGACATAGGTGGGGCCGGGGCCGAGCGCTTCGAGGGTGATGGTGGTGTCAGTCATTGGAATCTTTCAAAGAACACAGGAGAGGGCGAACGGCGCCGCTCCCGGCGCCCGCAGGCGTCACCCCTTAGTTTGCGCCTCGGCGCGGGCGCTCAGCAGGCCCTGCTCCATTTCGTCCAGCGCCTCCTTGGCGCCGGTGAAGGCCACCTGCACGAAACGGCAGCGCACGAAGCGACAGTTGGACATGCCGATCGCCCCGGCGATCATGGAGCCGCGCGGATCCAGCAACAGGGTGCGCGGGTCCTCGGCCACGCCCATGTTGCAGCCGTCGAAGGTCGTGCCGTTCATGATCGCCATCACCGCCGGGCCTTCGATCAGGCATTCGGTGAAGGTCTTGCCGTCGATGAAGACCTGTCCGGCGTTCATGTGATGCACGGCCAGGGACGGCAGCCAGACGGCTTCCTTCTCAAACGTGGTGCGGGCGACGATCTCGCGGCCCAGTTTTTCTTCGGGCGACATCTCGGTCTGGTCGGTCATTGGCGTGTTCCAGTTCAGCTGAGGCCCGACGCCGGATTCGGCGCGGCGAAGGCGGAGAAGCCGTAGTGCGCCAGCCAGCGCGTATCGGCCTCGAACATGGGGCGCAGGTCCGGCACCCCGTATTTGAGCATGGCCAGGCGGTCGACACCCATGCCGAAGGCGAAACCCTGATACTCGTCCGGGTCGATACCGCAGTTGCGCAGGACGTTCGGGTGAACCATCCCGCAGCCCAGAATCTCCAGCCAGTCCTCGCCCTCGTTCAGGGTCAGCTTGCCGCCGGAACGGTCGCAGCGGATGTCCATCTCGGCCGAGGGCTCGGTGAAGGGGAAGTGGTGCGGGCGGAAACGGGCGTGCACGTCGTCCAGCTCGAAGAAGCGGGCGATGAAGGTCTCCAGCGTCGTCTTCAGGTGGCCCATATGGATATCGCGATCGATCACCAGACCTTCGATCTGGTGGAACATCGGCGTGTGGGTCGCGTCCGAATCCTTACGGAAGGTGCGGCCCGGCGCGATGATGCGGATTGGCGGCTTCTGCGACATCATGGTGCGGACCTGCACCGGGCTGGTGTGGGTGCGCAGCACCTTGCGCTCGCCCGTTTCCGGGTCGGGCTTCAGGAAGAAGGTGTCGTGCATTTCCCGCGCCGGATGCTTGGGCGGGAAGTTCAGCGCGGTGAAGTTGTGGAAGTCGTCCTCGATGTCCGGCCCCTCGGCGACCGAGAAGCCCATGTCGGCGAAGACGGCGACCATTTCGTCCATGACCTGCATGGTCGGATGCACGCCGCCCTTGCGGCGCGGGCGGCTGGGCAGGGTCAGGTCGACGCGCTCGGCCAGCAGGCGGGCGTCCAGCTCGGCGGCCTCCAGCTCGGCCTTGCGGGCGGAAAGAGCCGACGACACCCGGTCGCGCAGGCCGTTGATGACGGGGCCGCGCTCGCGGCGCTCATCCGGGCTCAGCGCCCCCATGCCTTTCAGCAGGCCCGAGATCGAGCCGGACTTGCCGAGGGCGGCGACGCGGATGTCCTCCAGACCCGCCACGCTCTCGGCCGAGCCGATGGCGTTGATGAGGTCCAGTTCCAGTTGAGCGAGATCGGTCATGAGGGTCGTCTAGCCGCTAGGAACGAAAGCAAAAAGCCCCCCGGCGCGAACCGGAGGGCTTTTGCTTCATCCCGTGAGGGAGAAAGGCCTGGAGCCTGATCGGTTGAAGGGAAATCGCTTCGCGATTTCACTGATGCCGTGAATCAGGCTCCCACTTTAATTTTAAGCGAATATCTGAGTTCAGATGCTTTCGCATCTGAACCGATTTCGCTTTAGGCCAGGGCCGCGCGAACCTTGTCGGCGATGCCCTTGAAGCCGGCTTCATCGGCGGCGATGGCGGCCAGAACCTTGCGGTCCAGCTCGATGCCCGCCTTGTTCAGGCCGTGCATGAACTGCGAATAGGTGAAGCCTTCCGTGCGGGCCGCAGCGTTGATGCGCTGGATCCACAGGGCGCGGAACGAGCGCTTCTTGTTGCGACGGTCGCGGTAGGCGTACTGACCGGCGCGATCCACCGCGGCCTTGGCGGCGCGGATGGTGTTCTTGCGGCGGCCGTAGAAGCCCTTGGCCTGCTTCAGGACTTTCTTGTGCTTGGCGTGGGACGTAACGCCCCGAGTGACGCGAGCCATTGTGATTTTTCCCTTCGGGAAGTCCCTACCGCTCGGCCCGCGGGGCCTCGCTGCTTGAGGGACTTAGTTCAAATTCTATGCGGTTGAGAGATCGTGTCTGCGTGCGCCGATCAGGCGTACGGCATGTAGGACTTGATCTTCTTGGCGTCGGCGTCGGCCATGACCGAAGTGCCGCGGTTCTGGCGGATGTACTTCGAGTTGTGGCTGATCAAACGGTGGCGCTTGCCGGCCACGCCAGCCTTGACCTTGCCCGTCGCGGTGAATTTGAAGCGCTTCTTGGCGCCCGACTTCGTCTTCAGCTTCGGCATTTTCACTCTCTGTCTTTTAGAGGGCTACCGCTCTTCGAGCTACTTAAGCCCGACCAGCGCTAGCCTGATTTAAGACCGCCCAGGCATGCCTGTTCGCCCGGCGGTCCGGTACGCGAAGGCGCGGCTTTTACGCCAAGAGGCGGGCAGAGGCAAGAAGAGTCCGCGCTGGCCCGGTCACGCCTGAGCCGAACGACGGCGCACGGCGCGCCCGGCGTTGATCGCCATGGCCGCTGCGGGAACGGTCAGGGCGGCGCCGGCCAGGAAGGGCCAGTTCGGCCCGACCGCCGAATACAGCACCCCGGCGACGATAGGGCCGACGATGCGCGCCATCGAGCCCGCCGCCATGTTCAGCCCCAGCATGGCGCCCTGCCGGTCCGGCGGCGACGAGCGGCTGATCATGGCCGAGATGTTGGGCATGGCCAGCGACATGCCGCAGGCCCCGATCCCCATGATGACCGGAATGATCCACCCGGCGACCAGTGGAAGACTGAATAGCACCAGGTCGATCCGCCCAGCCGGGAACCAGGCGACCGGCGCCGCCACCTGAAGCACCATCGACAGGCCGAACAGCAGCATGCCGACCGCCAGCACCCGCGCCTCGCCGAAGCGCCGCGCCAGCCGCCCGGCCACCAGCCCCTGGTTCACCGCCGAGATCAGCCCCACGATCATGAAGCTGAGCCCCACCTCGCGCGCTGTCCAGGCATAGCGATGCTCGGCCCACAGGCCGAAGGCGGCCTCCATCGCCGAAAAGCCCGCCAGATAGATCAGGCTGACCATCAGGACGCGCGAGATCACCTCATCGGTGCGGGCGAAGCTGACGCCCGACAGGAAGGCGGGACGCGGCGCGGCCGGGTCTGCCCTGGTGCGGCTCTCGCGCAGGAAGAACATCACCCCCAGCGCCGCCGCCACCGCCGCGCCTGAGGCGGCGAAGATCGGCAGCTGATAGCCGACATGCCCCATCTGCGGCTGGGCCAGCAGGCCGCCCAGCCCCGGCCCGACGATGAAGCCCAGACCGAAGGCCGCGCCGATCAATCCCATGCGCCCGGCCCGGCGCTCGGGCGGGGTGACATCGGCGATATAGCCCTGAACCGTCGAGATATTGCCTGCGCCCAGGCCGGTGAACAGCCTCACCGCCACAGCGACCCAGATGTTGGGCGCGAACGCCAGCAGCAGATAGCCCACGGCGTTGGCCGCCAGCGTCGCCAGCAGCACCGGCTTGCGCCCGATCCGGTCCGACAGCCGCCCCCAGAAGGGCTCGGCGAAGAACTGGCCCAGGGAATAGGCCGAGAACATCAGGGTGATCTGCCACGGCTCGGCCTGCAGGCTCTGCGCGAAGAACGGCAGCAACGGCACCACCAGCCCGAACCCGACCAGATTGATGAACACCACGGCGAACAGAACCGCCAGGGTCGGCGCCTGCGCCTTGGGAGACAGGGAAACGGACATGATCCCGCCTTAGACTATTTTCGGCTCGGTCGGAATCAACCGTCACTAGAACGGCGGCTGAAAATTATCCGAAGCTGACGTCGGACAATCACAGAGCGCCTCGGCCGCCGCCATGGCTCAATCGGCCGGGTTATGGACTGTCAGAAAGCGCACGGTTTCGCGCAGCATCCTCTGACGCGTCTCAGGTCGGGAAAGCCAGTGATCCTCGCTTTCCAGCTCGACCAGCTCCACCGGCTTGCCCGCGCGGCGCATGGCGTCGGCCATGACGCGGCTCTGCTCGATACTGACCACCGTGTCGTTCTTGCCGTGGATCAGCAACAGCGGGCCTTCGACCTGATCCGCCAGCATGGCGGGAGACAGGGCGTCCAGCGCCCGATCATTCAGCTTTTCGGCGCCCATGAAGCGGTTCCAGTAGCGCACGGCATGGCTGTTCCGCTCGCCCTGACGGTTCGCCACGCGGTTGACCATCCGCCTCAGGTCGGAAACGCCGTTGACGGACACCGCACAGCGATACGGCTCCTTATCGATCGTCAGCCCCGCCATCGCCGCATAGCCGCCATAGCTGCCGCCGACGATACAGACGCGCGCAGGATCTATGACGCCCTCCGCCGCCAGCCAGCGCACGCCGTCCGACAGGTCCGTCTGCATCTTGCGCCCCCATTCGCCGTAGCCCGCCTCCATGAAGGCGCGCCCATACCCCGAAGAGCCCCGGAAGTTGGGCTGCAGAACAGCATAGCCTCTGGATGCGAGAGCCTGAGCCCAGTAGTCGAACCCGGCGACGTCGCGAGCCGCCGGCCCCCCGTGCGCCAGAACGATCAGGGGCAGGTTCGTCGGCGTCTCCACGCCCGGCGGCAGTGTCAGATAGCCGGGAATCTCCAACCCATCCGCCGCTGTATAGGTGATCGGCCGCACAACGCCGACCTGCTCGGCCAGAATGGTCGGATAGGCCTCGGCCACGATGTTGGCCTCGCCCGCATCGAAGTCGACGAGCTGATAGACCCCTGACTCGCCCGTATCGATGAAGACCACGACCAGATTCAAGGCATCGGTCCAGGATACGAGTTGCGGAGCCTTGCCGGGAAAGGCCCGCGCAATCGCCTGCCACCGGCGCCCCGCCGCAGCGTCCAGGAACTCGTAGCCGACGCCGTCTTCATCCTGATAACTCCCGCCGATCAACAGACCGGTGCGGGGATGGTGGATCAGCCGGGTCGGATGCCGCTCAAACGGAAGACGGACCCAGTCGCCGCTCGCGACATCGACCTCGAACAGCACATGGCCGGTCTCGGATTCGGCGGTGTCGGAAAGGTCGGGCCGCCTGGCGCTGACGATGACCGTATTGGCGCTGCGCCCCATGCCGACCAGACTGGGCGTATCCAGCGCCGCATCGACCGCCCATGCCTGCCGCAGGCGCCATCCTTCACGTAGATGCAGCGACCAACGGCCATGACGTTCGACATAGCGCGACTCGGCGATCACCTCGCCCTCGGCGTTCAGGACATAATCTTCCGTATCGCGGTCCATCGCGGAAACCGACCGGCCGCGTCCGCTGCTCAGATTGATTCTGTGAAGGTCGATCTGACCTGTGAGGACATTGACGCCTCGCGCAAAGACAGCCTCGCCCTGCGACGTCCGGCGAACGGCCGCGCCGCCATAAAGGGTCGCCAGAACATCGGGGGTCGCGCGGAGCACCTGGACGATGTCCTTGGTCTTCAACTCCAGCATCATGCCAAAGAACAGTTCTGAGCGCGGCACCCCAAGAAGCGGCAGGCTGTGTGTCTGCGAGGTGATGATCAGAATCCGCTCTTCACCGATCCAGCGCAGATCGCGGACCTTGGCCTCCCCGATCGAGGCGGCGAAGACGCTTTCGCCGGTGGTTATCCGGCTGACCGCCAGGGCGCGCTTCTCGCCGACCACCATGACCCGGGCGATCAGGTCGCCGCTGGGCGAAAGCTCCACATGGTCAACGGCGGGGGCGGCGCCATAGGCGTCAAGCGCGGGCGCGTCGGCCGCGACACGTCCTGCCCAAATCGACATGGCCAGAACCAACGCCAGGACGATCGCCCCTGCCCGCAAGCCTCCCATTCCGCCCCTCCCGTCGGCGCCCTTGAACCGCACCTAGCCTGACAGCGTTCGCCCAGCGTGCAAGGCGTTAAAAAACCCCGACCTTTCGGTCGGGGTTTTTGAAACGCGATATCAGCGATGCGAGATCAGCGCGGCGCCAGGATCATGATCATCTGACGGCCTTCCATCTTGGGCGCGAACTCGACCTTGGCCTCTTCCTCGAAATCGGCCTGGACCTTGTGCATCAGCTTCATCCCCAGTTCGGGGTGGGCCATTTCGCGGCCGCGGAAGCGGATGGTCACCTTGACCTTGTCGCCGTCGTCGAAGAAGCGATGCATGGCCTTGGCCTTCACATCGTAGTCGTGGCTGTCGATGTTCGGGCGGAGCTTGATTTCCTTCAGCTCGACGACCTTCTGACGCTTGCGCGCCTCAGCCTTCTTTTTCTGTTCCTGGAAACGATGCTTGCCGTAGTCGAGAATCTTGCACACCGGCGTTTCGGCGTTGGCGACGATCTGAACCAGGTCCAGGCCTGCCTCTTCGGCGGCCTCCAGCGCGGCGGACAAAGGCATGACGCCCTGTTTTTCCCCATTCTGGTCGATGAGCAGAACGCGGGCGGCGCGGATATCCTGGTTGATGGGCGGCCCGTCCTTTACGGGCGGCGCTTGCATGGGACGGCGAATGGGCGTCGTTTCCTTATGTGATCAGAAGATAGGCGAAATGAGCGGTCGAAGGCGATCGACGCTAGGCGCCATTCCCTTCGAGCGGCGCGAATATGGCGATAGAAGGCCCGGATTTCAAGGCTTCTCGGGGTTAAACCCGTTTGCGACATAGGCGTCGTGCAAGGCCAGCACCCCGTCGAACACATGATCGACGCTCAGGTCCTCGATCGGGGCGAACTGGCCGCGCGTCTCATTTGAGGCGACAGTGCGCGTCTTCGGGCCCCACGGCCCATAGAGCCACCACTCGGTCGGACCGAACAGGCCCAGCGTCGGTCGCCCCAGCGCCGCCGAGACGTGCATCAGCCCGCTGTCGTTGCCGACGAACAGGGTCGCCCGGTCGATGGCGGCGGCCGAGCACAGGATGTCGCCCTTGCCCACGCAGTCGATGCCGCGCAGCCCCGCCGCCTCCAGCGCCGGGGTGGCGGGCGGCCGGTCGCCGGGGCCGCCGACCGGCATGAAGCGCCAGCCGTCGAAGCGCGGCTCGGCCTTCAGCTTCTCGACCAGCTGCCCCCAGCGGTCAGCGGGCCACGACTTGCCGGGCTGGTGCGCGATGGGGGCGAGCGCGATGATCGGGCCGGGACCGGCGCCGCCTGCCAGCTGCGGGTCGATGACGGCAGCCGCCTCGGCGCGCGCCTGATCGTCAAGAAAGATTTCCGGGTCCAGCGGCGTCGCCGAGCCCATCAGGCGCGACACCATCTCGACCTTGCGCAGACCCGTCTCCCAGCGGCGGTTGTAGACGATGCGCCGCTTCGCCGGGATCAGATACGCCAGGGCCGAGCCGCGGATGTCCACGACCATGTCCCACTGCGTCCCGCGCACCTGTTTCCACAGATCGACCCAGTGTCCGGCGGCCTTCTTCTTGTCGAGGATGATGACGCGCTCGACGTTCGGCGCCGAACGGAAGAAGGGGGCGGGCGGCCGGCCGCAGGCGACGGTGATCTGAACGCCCGGCAACTGGCGCGCGATCTCTCGGATCACGCCAGAGGAGATGACGCAGTCGCCGATGCGGTTGGAGCTGACGAACAGGGCTTTGGGAGCAGACAAGCGGGCGCCTCGCGGCCTCTGTGAACAATCGTCGTCTCTGCTAAAGCCATTCCGTGAGGAATGACAGTCCGAGGAGTTTCCATGTCCGACTTCGACACGCTGGGCCGCCCCGACGGCGAGACCCTGGCCTATAAGGCGGTCAAGGGCGACGGCCCGACGGTCATCTGGATCGGCGGCTTCCGTTCGGACATGGAAGGGACCAAGGCCCTGGCGCTGGACGCCGCCGCCCGCGAGCGCGGCTGGAACTACGTCCGCTACGACCATTTCGCCCATGGCGTGTCGAGCGGCGACTGGAAACAGGCGACCATCGGCCGCTGGCGCGAGGACGCGATCGCCCTGATCGACAGCCTTCAGGGGCCGGTGATCCCGGTGGGATCATCGATGGGCGGCTGGGTGGCGCTGCTGGCGACGCTGGCGCGGCCGGAAAGGATCAAGGGCGTGGTGCTGGTCAATCCGGCGCAGGACTTCACCGAAAAGCTGATGTGGCCGGGTCTGGCCGACCACGAGCGTCAGGCCATCCTGCGCGACGGCGAGACGGTCATCACCGAAGAAGGCCTCGGCTCCTATGTCCTGACCCGGCGGATGTTCGAGGAGGCCCGCGACTGGTTACTGCTGGACGGCCGGATCGACATCAGCGCCCCGGTGCACGTCCTGCAGGGGCGCGCCGACGACGTGGTGCCGTGGCGCCATCAGGTCGAACTGGCCGAACGACTGACCGGCGGCGACCTGCGGCTCGACCTGATCGAGGGCGGCGACCACCGGCTGTCGAGCCCTGCGGAGCTGGAGCGGCTGATCGATGCTGTGGAGGCGATGCGGGGCTGATCCCCGCACCGCCATAACGGCCGATCAGGCCATCACAGGATGAACCGGCTCAGGTCGACGTTCTTGGCCAAGTCGCCGACCTTCTCGCGCACCTTGTCGCCGTCGAAGGTCAGGGTCTGGCCGGACAGGTCGGAGGCCTTGAAGCTGGTCTCTTCCAGCACCCGCTCCATCACCGTCTGCAGACGGCGCGCGCCGATGTTCTCGACGGTGGAGTTGGCGGCCACAGCGGCGTCGGCCATCGCCTCGACCGCGTCATCGGTGAAGACCAGTTCGACGCCTTCGGTCGCCAGCAGGGCCTGATTCTGACGGATCAGATTGGCCTCCGGCTCAGTCAGGATGCGCTTGAAGTCGTCGCGGGTCAGGGCCTTCAGCTCGACCCGGATCGGCAGGCGGCCCTGAAGTTCCGGCAGCAGGTCCGACGGCTTGGCGACGTGGAAGGCGCCGGAGGCGATGAACAGCACATGGTCGGTCTTCACCGGCCCATATTTGGTCGAGACGGTCGTGCCCTCGATCAGGGGCAGCAGGTCGCGCTGCACCCCTTCGCGCGAGACGTCGGCGCCGGCGCCGCGATCCTGACGGGCAGCGACCTTGTCGATCTCATCCAGGAAGACGATGCCTTCGTTCTCGGCCAGCAGCAGGGCCTCCTTGGTCAGGCTCTCCTGATCCAGCAGCTTGTCGCTCTCTTCTGTGACGAGGGGCGCCAGGGCGTCGCGCACGGTCAGCTTGACCGTCTTGGTGCGGCCGCCTCCCATCTTGCCCAGCATCTCCGACAGGTTCAGCAGGCCGACATTGCCGCCGCCGCCCGGCATATCCAGCCCTTGCAGCGGGGAGGTCGTGTCCGCCAGAGCGATCTCGATCTCCTTGTCGTCCAGTTCCCCCGCGCGCAGTTTTTTGCGGAAGGCCTCGCGCGTCGCAGGCTGCGAGCCGGGCCCGACCAGGGCGTCGAGGATGCGTTCCTCGGCCTGACCTTCGGCGCGGGCCTTCACGCCCGAACGGCGCTTGTCGCGCACCATGACCAGCGCGCTTTCGACCAGATCGCGCATGATCTGATCGACGTCGCGGCCGACATAGCCGACCTCGGTGAACTTGGTGGCCTCCACCTTGAGGAAGGGCGAGCCGGCAAGCCGCGCCAGACGCCGGGCGATCTCGGTCTTGCCCACGCCCGTCGGACCGATCATCAGGATGTTCTTGGGCGTGACCTCGTCGCGCAGGTCGTCCGACACGCGCTTGCGGCGCCAGCGGTTGCGCAGGGCCACGGCGACGGCGCGCTTGGCGTCGTCCTGACCGACGATGAAGCGGTCCAGTTCAGAGACGATTTCACGAGGAGACAGGTCGGTCATGGTTCAGACGGTCCAGAAATACGCGTATCAGGCGCTCAAGCAGCAAGTCGCCGCACGGCGAGCGATAGCGCCCTACAAACTTTCAATGGTGAGATTGCCGTTGGTGTAGACGCAGATGTCGGCGGCGATCTTCATGGCCTTGCGGGCGATCTGCTCGGCGTCCAGCTCGGTGTTCTCGTCGATCAGGGCGCGGGCGGCGGCCAGCGCATAGTTGCCGCCAGAGCCGACGGCGGCCACGCCATATTCCGGCTCCAGCACGTCGCCGACGCCGGTGACCGTCAGAATGGTGTCCTTGTCGGCGACCAGCAGCATGGCCTCAAGGCGGCGCAGGTAGCGGTCGGTGCGCCAGTCCTTGGCCAGTTCGACGCAGGCCCGGGCCAGCTGGTCCGGATACTGCTCCAGCTTGGCTTCCAGACGCTCGATCAGGGTCAGGGCGTCGGCCGTGGCCCCGGCGAAGCCCGCCAGCACCTTGCCGTTCGCCAAAGTCCGCACCTTGCGCGCGGCGCCCTTGACGATGGTCGGCCCCATCGAGACCTGGCCGTCGCCGGCGATGACGGTGCGGCCGTTCTTGCGCACCGCCAGGATGGTGGTGCCGTGCCAGTCGGGAAAGTTGGAAGCGGTCGTGTTCATGGCGGTTCAGATGGCGAGGAACCGGCGTCGCCGCAAGACGGCCCTGCGCCGCAGGGGATCGCTCTGGACGCTCATGGCTCCGCTTGCCTCTGGCGCGCCCGCGTGACAGGAGCCCCTCCCCGTACGCGTTCCTTCGAGTTCTTCTTGCCTCTGCACCGCGCCATCTACGTCAGCGACGCCGTCGGCGACGCCGCGACGAGTCTGCTGGTTCTCGCCGAAATTCTCGGCGCCTCGATCAGAAACAATCGCAGGGACCGCGTCACGGGCGTGCTGATGCGCCACGACGGACGCTTCCTTCAGGCCATCGAAGGACGCCGCGCCGATGTGGACCGGCTGATGGACCGGCTGCGCGCCGACCCGCGCCATGAGAACATCCGCCTGCTGTCGGACCAGAACACCGCAGCGCGCCTGTTCGAGGAGTGGCCGATGACGCTGGTTGAGATGCCTCGCCCTGTCTGGCCGCACATGAGCCGCCCCTCGCTGGATCAGTTGAGCGCGGCCCAGGCCGAGGCCTTGCTGGTCACGGCCTCGGAGGTCCTGGCGCTTTCAGCCTGAAGAGCCCAGCCTGAAGGATCCAGCCTGAAGGATCCAACCTGACGCATCGGCCGGACTGCGCTAGACAGTCCGGCGTGACCCAGCCTTCCGCCCCCGCCGCCCCGGTTCGCTTTTCCGACGAAGAGGTCGAGCGCTACGCCCGCCAGTTGGTGCTGTCCGAGATCGGCGGCCCCGGCCAGCAGGCGCTGAAGCGCGCCCGCGTGCTGATCGTCGGCATGGGCGGGGTGGGCAACCCGGCCGCCCTCTATCTGGCCGCCGCCGGGGTGGGGACGCTAGGGCTGATCGACGACGATACGGTGGCCCTGTCGAACCTTCAGCGCCAGATCGCCTTCACTGCCGACGACCCCGACCGCGCCAAGGTCGAGGCGGGCGCCGAACGCCTCAACGCCCTGAACCCGCACGTCACAGTGCAGTCCTTCAACCGGCGCGTGACGACGGACAGCGCAGCGGCCCTGATGCAGGACTTCGACCTGGCGCTGGACGGCACCGACGACTTCGAGACGCGTCTGGCCGTCAACGCCGCCTGCGTGGCGGCGGGCAAGCCGCTGGTGTCGGGCGCCCTGGGCCGCTGGTCGGGGCAGGTGTCGGTGTTCGAGGGGCGTCCCTGTTATCAGTGTCTGGTTCCCGAAGTTCCACCCAACGCCGAGACCTGCGCCCGCGTCGGCGTGGTGGGCGCCCTGGCGGGCGTCATCGGCGCGATGGCGGCGCTGGAAGCGATCAAGCTGATCACCGGCGCGGGCGAACCGCTGACCGGCCGTCTGATGCTCTATGACAGTCTGGCCGGAACCAGCCGCGTGGCGAAGATCGCCGCCGACCCCGCCTGCCCGGTCTGTGGGTCAGCTCACGCCTAAGACATTGTTCCGGAGCGAATATCTGAGTTGAGTTGGACCTGCGTCCAACTCAACCGATTTCGCTCTAAAGCATCGCCGGAATGACCCGATCCGGCGGGCGGTGGCCGTTCTGATAGGTCATGATGTTGGCGATGACCCGGTCGCCCATGTCCTGACGCGCCTCGATGGTGGCCGAGCCCAGGTGAGGCAGCAGCACCACGTTCGGACGACCGATCAGGCCGGGGTGGACCTTAGGCTCGTGCTCGAACACGTCCAGACCGACGCCGAACAGGGCGCGGCGGTCCAGCGCCTCGACCAGGGCCGCCTCGTCGATCAGTTCGCCGCGCGCCGTATTGACCACGATGGCGTGCGGCTGAAGCCGGGCCAGACGCTCGGCCGACAGCAGGTGGTGCGTCTCCTTCGTCGCCGGGCAGTTCAACGAGATGACGTCCATCCGCGCCAGCATCTGGTCCAGATCGTCCCACCAGGTGGCGCCCAGTTCCTCGGCGATCATGTCCGGGACGGGCTTGCGGTTATGATAGTGGACCTGCATGCCGAAGGCCCTGGCGCGGCGGGCCAGGGCCTGGCCGATGCGGCCCATGCCGACGATGCCCAGACGCTTGCCCCACAGCTTGCGCCCGCACATCCACGTCGGGCTCCAGCCCTCGAAGCGCCCGGCCTCGACGACGGCGGCGCCTTCGACGATACGGCGGCTGACCGCCAGGATCAGGCTCATGCCCAGGTCGGCCGTGTCCTCGGTCAGGACGCCGGGCGTGTTGGTGACGATGATCCCGCGCCCGACGGCGGCGTCGATGTCGATGTGGTCCACCCCTGCGCCGAAGTTGGCGATCATCTTCAGCTGTTCGCCCGCGCCTGCGATCAGTTCGGCGTCCAGTTGGTCGGTGATGGTCGGGGCCAGCACCTCGGCCCGCTGCAGGGCGGCGGCCAGTTCGTCGCGCGACATCGGCTGGTCGGTCAGGTTCAGCTCGGCGTCGAAAAGTTCGCGCATCCGCGTTTCGACGGCGTCAGGCAGGCGTCTGGTTAATACGACCTTAAGCTTGCGAGCGGACATAGGGGACCTGGGTTTTCCACGGGCGGCGCCCGTTCGGAACGGGTCGATATTCGGTGTCTAGCAAAGCTGCGGTCAGGAACAAAAGGGCGCCTCGCGTCGCGACCCTCGCCGCGATCCTGATGACCGGGGTTCTGCTGGCGGCGGGATCGACCATGCCGGACGGCCGCCCGACGCCGACGGGGCTGGAGGTGCCGCGCTGGGTGACGCTGAAATCCTCGCAGGTAAGGGCGCGTCAGGGGCCGGGTCTCGACTACCGCATCCTGTGGGAATATCGCGCCGCCGGCCTGCCGGTGCAGGTGATCGCCGAGACGCGCGAGTGGCGAAAGATCTGCGACCCCGATGGCTCCGTGGCCTGGATCCACCGCACCGTCGCCTCGGGCCGCCGCAGCGTGTTCAACCGCTCGGACGAGGCCGTGCCCATCCGATCGGGCCGGTCGGAAACCGCCTCGGTCCGCGCCCTGCTGTCGCCGCACGCCCTGGTGTCGCTGGACGAGTGCGAGGACGGCTGGTGCCGCGTGCGGGCGCGCAAGCTGCGCGGCTGGGTGCAGCAGAGAGCCGTCTTCGGAGCCCAGGAACGCGCCCTGTGCAACGCCGCCCGCCCCGCCGGAACCGGCCGCGCCTCCTGATCCTCCATATTGACGGCACGGTTGAGCGCGGCCTTCGGGTCGTGTAACCCGCCAGCAACACCTTTCGGAGCTGATCAATCTTGAGCCAGTCGTCGCAATATCCGTCGTCGTTCGATCACGAAGGCCTGCTGGCCTCGGGCCGGGGCGAGCTGTTCGGCCCGGGCAACGCCCAACTGCCCGCGCCGCCCATGCTGATGTTCGACCGCATCAAGACCATCAGCGCCGACGGCGGCGACTACGGCAAGGGCTATGTCGAGGCCGAACTCGACATCAATCCGGACCTCTGGTTCTTCCAGTGCCACTTCATCGGCGATCCGGTCATGCCCGGCTGCCTGGGCCTGGACGCCATGTGGCAGCTGGTCGGCTTCTACCTGGGCTGGATCGGCGGCCCCGGCAAGGGTCGGGCGCTGGGCGTCGGCGAGGTCAAGTTCACCGGCCAGGTGACCCCGGACATCAAGAAGGTAGTCTATAAGGTCCACCTGAAGCGTGTCATCAACCGCAAGCTGGTCATGGGCATCGCCGACGGCGTGCTCGAAGCGGACGGCGAGGTCATCTATACTTGCGCCGATATGCGCGTCGGCCTGTTCGGCGGCGCGGCTCCGGTGGAACCGAGCGCCGCCTGACCCCACTTGATGGACAGCCGCGGCCCACGCGGCGTCCGAAGACTTTGTAGGATTGGAAACACCATGCGGCGTGTCGTCGTCACCGGACTGGGCATCGTCTCCTCCATCGGCACCGGCCAGGACGAGGTCGCGGCCTCGCTGCGCAACGCCAAGTCGGGCGTTCAGCACGCGCCCGACCACGCCAGATACGGCTTCCGCTCCCAGGTCTGGGCGCCCCCCGCCCTGGGTCATACGGCCGAGGACTGGGCGCCGCTGGTCGACCGCCGCGCGGCCCGCTTCCTGGCCAACGGCACGGCCTGGGCGCACATCGCCTTTGAAGAGGCGCTGAAGGACAGCGGCCTGACCGCCGAAGAGATCAAGGACGAGCGCATCGGCCTGATCGTCGGCGAGGGCGGCCCCTCGACCCAGGTCATCCTGCAGGCTGCGGCCACCACGGTCGAAAAGGGCTCGCCCAAGCGCGTCGGCCCCTTCGCCGTGCCCAAGGCGATGGCGTCAGGCCCCTCGGCCGTGCTGGCTACCTGGTTCGAACTGAAGGGCATCAACTATTCGATCAGCTCGGCCTGCGCGACCAGCGCCCACTGCATCGGCGCGGCCGCCGAGCAGATCGCCTGGGGCAAGCAGGACGTCGTTTTCGCCGGCGGCTGCGAGGATATCGACTGGTCCATGTCGAACATGTTCGACGCCATGGGCGCCATGTCCTCCAACTTCAACGACACGCCGGACAAGGCCAGCCGCGCCTATGACACGACCCGCGACGGCTTCGTCATCGCGGGCGGCGCAGGCATCGTCGTGCTGGAAGAGTACGAACGCGCCGTGGCGCGCGGCGCGACCATCTATGCCGAAGTCACCGGCTATGGCGCCAACTCGGACGGCTACGACATGGTGGCTCCGTCGGGCGAGGGCGCCGAGCGCTGCATGAAGATCGCGCTGGACATGGCGGGCAATCCGAAGATCGACTACCTGAACCCGCACGGCACCTCCACGCCGGTCGGCGACAGCAAGGAGATGGGCGCGGTGCGCAACGTCTTCGGCGACGACCTGCCGATGATCTCCTCGACCAAGTCGCTGACGGGCCACTCGCTGGGCGCGGCGGGCGCGCAGGAGGCCATCTACTGCCTGTTGATGATGAAGCACGGCTTTGCGGCCGAGAGCGCCCACATCGAAAACCTGGACCCCGAATTCGAAGGCATGCCGATCCTGCGTCAGCGCCACGACGGCGAGTTGAAGCACGTCATGTCCAACAGCTTCGGCTTCGGCGGCACCAACGCCAGCCTGATCCTGTCCAAAGTCTGATTTCACCGATCGCAAAAATCTGAAGCGACACGAAAACGCCCCCATTCGGTCCTTCGTCCGCCCGGAAGGGCGCTCACAAAAGCAGCATCGGCCCGTCGGAGCCTGGAAAAGTCCCGGATCCTGAACAGCCCCCCCAGCCCCCCGGATTTTTCCGCTTACAGGGCATCGGCGGGTCGATGCCTCCTCCAAGCGACGCCCGCGCCTGCCTCCCCTCCCCCTCCCGGCAGCGCGGGCGTTTTGCTGCCTGCCTTCGTCTCAGCGCACATGACTTCGCCCGCGCGAGGGTCACGCGGGCGATGCCGTAGAGCTTCAGATAGCGCCGGTCAGGCCGGAAGGTCGATCTCGACGCGTTCATTATCGCGCAGGACGATGATCGGCACGACCGCCTCGCCTGCGGCCTGAAGGCGCTGCGCCAGATCCTTCATGTCCGAAATCTCGGCGCCTCCGGCCTGAACCACCACGTCCCCGGCTTCGAAACCGGCGGCGGCGGCGGAAGACCCGGCCTCGACTACGGCGATCTGGGCGCCCCGGCCCGACGCAGGATTGCGCAGAGTCAGGCCGCGCGCGATGGCGGCCTGCGCCCCCAGACGCACAGCGGCCGGGTCGGACGGCTCGACCGTCAGCTGGGTCGAAGCCTCGCGGCCGTCGCGCAGATAGACGACGGGCATCCGGGTTCCGGCCTGGGCGATGCCCACCGTGGCCTGAACCGACCCGGCGTTGGCCACGGGACGCCCCTGAATCCGCGTCAGCACATCCCCCGGCTTCAGCCCCGCCTGCTCGCCGGACGAGCCCGGCTCGACATCATAGACCACGGCGCCGCGCACGATGTTCAGCCCGATCTCGCGCGCCCGCTCGGCTGTCAGCGAGCCCAGCCCCAGGCCGACGCGGCCGCGCTTGACCTCGCCCGAGGCGCGCAGCTGGTCGACCACGAACATCATGATGCGCGTCGGCACGGCGAAGGCGATGCCGTCGTTGCCGCCGCCGAATCCGCCCGAAAGGATAGCGGTGTTGATGCCGATCAGCCGCCCCCGGCTGTCCAGCAGCGGCCCGCCCGAATTGCCCGAGTTCACCGCCGCATCGGTCTGGATATAGTCCTCGATGGCGTCGCCCATGCCCGAGCGGTTCAGGCCCGAGATGACGCCCATGGTCAGGGTCTGATCCAGCCCCAGCGGATAGCCGACGGCGAAGGCCAGGTCGCCGCTGCGCAGGGTGTCGGAGTCCACCGTCGTCACCTGCGACAGGCCTGTGGCGTCGATCTTCAGCACGGCGATGTCGGTCGCCTTGTCCGCGCCGATCAGGGTGGCGTCGAACAGGCGGCCGTCGATCAGGTCGACGGTGAATTTCTGGCCGTTCTCGATGACGTGATGGTTGGTGACGATGATGCCTTCGCGCGCGTCGATGATCACGCCCGAGCCGCCCTGCGACGGCTTGGGATTGCGCGCCGAGCTGGGGCCGCGCGACTGGCCCAGCGTCGTCACCTGCACCACGGCGGGCAGGCTTTCCTCCAGCCCGGCGGCGAAGGTGAAGACGCCGCGCCGGGCGTCATAGGGCATGGCGGCGACGGGGGACTGCACCGCCGCGCTGGCCGCCATCACGGGCGCCGCCTGAGCCATGCCGCTGAAGCTGAAGATCGCCAGGGCGGCGCCGGCCAGCAGGCTGTGTTTGGTCATTCCGATTTCCTTCACGCGCCGACCGCCTTGGACCGACAGACTGGCGAGGACCGCCGCCCCGCAGGCGAGACAAACGCGCGACGACGGCAAAAGATCGGCCCGCCGCGCGTTTTCTGCAACGCTTGGATCAGAAGGCGGCTTCGCCGGTGATGGCGCGGCCCAGGATGAGGGCGTGGACGTCGTGGGCGCCTTCATAGGTGTTGACGGTTTCCAGGTTCATGGCGTGGCGCATGACGTGCAGTTCGCCG